>ERZ772880.2-NODE-2-length-209484-cov-9.731642_pt1 | contig 209484 bp, 221 predicted proteins | sample MGYA00580577_ERZ772880 | MGnify/ENA primary metagenome ERZ772880 (study PRJEB29015, sample SAMEA2737705) | human gut metagenome | biome: human gut; feature: human-associated habitat; material: faeces | place: China | collected 2012 ... | reverse complement strand
TTTCGCCTATCGAATTTCTTAATAATAGTGTCCAATATGATTGACAAACCTACATTTTTTATTAATAAAATATCCATTGCTAAAAGCAGAGGGAAATGCTATAATGTTCAGGGTGATTTATATGTATGTTTGTCCGATATGCAAAAAACGGCTCAGAAAGCTTGACAACGTATGGCACTGTCAGAACGGTCACGGCTTTGATATTGCGAGAAAAGGATATGTAAATCTGCTTACCACAAAGGGCAGAAACCCTAAGAACGCAGGGGATAATGCGGAAATGGTAAAGGCGAGAACGGATTTCCTTGACCGTGACTATTATCTGCCGCTTGCGAAGAAAACGGCTGAGGTAATGGGCGGTCTGCTTGAAAATGTGAAACAGCCTTATATTATCGACAGTGGCTGCGGTGAGGGCTTTTACACTGTGAACTATGCCAAGGCACTGCCAAAGGCGAAGTTTTACGGCATTGACATATCAAAGGCGGCAGTTGCCCACTGCATGACGAGGATACATTGCGAAAATATCACAAATTGCGAATTTGCAGTGGCATCGTCATTTCAGCTTCCGTTTATAGACAAATTTGCAGACCTTATCGTATGCACATTTGCACCTGTTTCAAATGACGATTACGCAAGGGTACTGAAAGACGGCGGAAAGCTTGTGGTAGTTTCTCCGTCCCCAAGACATCTGTTTGAGCTTAAAGAAGTGCTTTATGAGAAGCCTTACGAAAACAAGCCCAATGTATACGGACTTAATAAATTTGACGAGTCAGAGGAGATGATTTTTGAATACCCTGTGGTGCTTGAAAGTCAGGAGGATATTTTCAATCTTTTTACAATGACTCCGTATTACTACAAAACATCTGCCGAGGCGGTGGAGAAGCTTAAAAAGGTGAACAGGCTTGAACTTACCTGTGGCTTTTCTATCAGGACATTTACGAAAAAGAGAGGTTTTTGATACATGAATAAAGATATTTTCTGCAAAGGATATACTTGGGGATTTTTCTCCAAGAGAGGTGATTTTCAGACGGAAGCAGCTGAAAAGTCAATGGAAAGGCTTGCTTCAAACGGCTTGAACTGGATATGTATCCCTGTAAACGCATTGCAGGAGAGCTTTGCGAGCACAAGAGTTTTCAGTGATTATGAGAGAACACAATCTGACGAGGACATTGCCTTCGCTATAAAAAAAGCAAAATCACTGGGACTTAAGGTCTGCCTTAAGCCTATGGTGGATTGCCTTGACCATTCATGGCGTGCAAGGATAGACTTCCCACCTGAGAACCCTGAATATTGGGACAAGTGGTTCAAGTCATACACAGCTTTCATGCTTCACTATGCAAAGCTTGCAGAAAAGCTCGGCTGTGAAATGCTCTGCACAGGCTGTGAAATGGCAGGAATGGACAAGCAGTCCGACAGATGCAGAAAGCTTATCGCACAGGTGAGAGAGGTCTACAGCGGTATCGTTATGCACAACATCAATCACGGTGACGAACAGCGTTTCGATTGGCTCAGCGACGTGGATATCATTGGCATCTCAGGCTACTACCCTGTTACAGACGGCGTGAACAGGGACAAGAAACATATGCTTAGTCGCTGGAACGAAGTTGTCGGCTCCCTTGAAAAGGCTCATAAGCATTTCAACAAGCCTATAATGTTCGCTGAGATAGGCGTGCGAAATGAGGAGGGCTGCACGCAGTACCCTTGGGATTTCCATGACAGGCTCGACAAGCCACTTGACGAGCAGGAGCAGGCAGATTTCTACGACACTGCAATGGAAGCAACTTGGGATCTGGATTGGTTCTGCGGCTATTTCTGGTGGGATTGGAAAGCTATCCTGCCGCCAATAGAGAAAGCCAAAGAGAACCGTGACTTCACAGTTTACGGCAAGCTTGGCGAAGAAGTGCTGAAAAAGTGGTACACAAAAGATTAATATGTACAAAAATACGGACTGTTTATCATTGGATAGACAGTCCGTTTTTTATATGTGTTGGTGAATGACGGGCGAATGTAAGCGTGTCGCCGTCCCCTATATTTACGATTTTTGCGTAGGGGCGACCTGAGGTCTCCAGTTAATTATATTTTTACATTCTGAACAGTACAAATAATCGTACTCTTATCCAACCGCCGCAGGTATTTTTTCTTTTCCTCGTTTAACAATGACAGGGTATTCCTTGAAAATATGTCTGCGTATAAAATTATCCGCAAGCACACCAATATAGGATAACCCAAACCACAGAAAAGCAAATGGCAGGCATATCTGACCGTCAAAATTCAGCGGCACTTCCTCATAGCTCCATATGCCCATGCCGAGATAGCGGTTGAGATACTCCCCTGCAAGAAATTCTATGGCAGTGATAAATGCTGCCGACACTGCAAGCACAGACAGCAGGCTCACTCCTCGCCTGCGCTCGCCATTCATGATATGGATAACCAGCATTGAAGTTCCCCCAAGCACCCCCATTGTGATATGAGAATATCCCCTGTTAAGTATTTCCATGAAGCCATAGCATATTGCGCCCACCGAAAAAAGCGTAAGTATCTTATACATCTTTGCCGCCACATTCTCACCGCCCTGTTTTTTATCGCCCTAATATTAAAATGTACAGAAATCAGTGATTTAAAACCTTGAATACAAAATAAATTTATGGCAATTTCAAGATACAAAAAAACGGACAACCCAAGCTGTCCGTTTTATTGTACTAATATGATATTTTATACCTGCCAGCTGTTAAGATATTTCTCCTGCTCAGGTGTAAGCTTATCTATCTCAAGCTCCCAGAATTTAAGCTTTCTGTTTGCAACTTCCTTATCTATCTCATCAGGAACATAAACTATCTTGTCTGTAAGCTTGTCTTTGTTTTTAACAAGATAAGCCGCAGAAAGGGCTTGGATAGCAAAAGACATATCCATTATCTCAGCAGGGTGACCGTCGCCTGCGGCAAGGTTTACAAGTCTGCCCTCGCCGATAACATACAACCAATTACCGTTTGGAAGCTTATAACCGTCAATATTGTTTCTTGCAAGCTTGCTTTCAACAGACAGCTTTTTAAGTCCAGCCACGTCTACCTCGCAGTCAAAGTGACCTGCGTTACAGAGTATAGCACCATCTTTCATGTTCATGAAAGCTTTCTCAGTAATAACGTCCTTACAGCCTGTTACAGTAACAAAGAAGTCGCCCACCTTAGCGGCGTCAACCATTTTCATTACCTTGAAGCCGTCCATAACAGCCTCCATAGCCTTTATAGGGTCGACTTCGCAGACGATAACGCTTGCACCAAGACCCTTTGCTCTCATTGCAACACCCTTGCCGCACCAGCCGTAGCCTGCAACGACAACGTTCTTGCCTGCAACGATAAGGTTAGTTGTTCTGTTTATTCCGTCCCATACAGACTGACCTGTGCCGTATCTGTTATCAAAAAGATACTTGCACTTTGCATTGTTTACAAGCATCATAGGGAATTTGAGCTGACCGTCCTTGTTCATTGCAATAAGACGGATAATGCCCGTAGTAGTTTCCTCACAACCACCGATAACGTTCGGTATCAGCTCAGGATATTCATTGTGGATAAGGTTTACAAGGTCGCCGCCGTCATCTATAATGATGTTTGGACCTACCTTAACTACCTCGGATATATGTCTGTGATACTCCTCGTCAGTTGCACCGTGCCATGCAAAAACATTCAGACCGTCATGCACAAGACCTGCGGCAACATCGTCCTGAGTAGACAGCGGATTGCTTCCTGTGATGTACATTTCAGCACCGCCTGCTGCAAGGACTTTGCAAAGATAAGCGGTCTTAGCTTCAAGGTGGATAGAAAGTGCTACTTTCAGCCCCTTAAAAGGCTGATCTCTCTTGAAATCTTCCTCAACGCTTCTGAGCAATGACATATTCTGTCTTACCCATTCTATCTTTCTTTTACCGCTTTCCCACAAGCTTTCATCTCTTATTTCGCTCATTTTATCAATTCCTTTCGGTTTATTATTCGATCCATATAATAATTATACCCTATTTCTCCCCATTTGGCAAGAGGTCAAAAGCAATTCATTATACTTCGCAAATTTACAGCACGTTCATAAAATTAAATTAAACAATTTCTTGACAAAAAAACAAGGTAAGCGTATAATAATATTATGTGTGCGAATAGTAAAAACGTGCATAAATCATGATTTTTAAGGAGTGTGTACAAATGGACGACGCCAGTCAGAATACGATCGCCCCTCGATTGCAGAGCGGCTCGCCCGTTTGTGGCAGCCTTTTTGTGATCTAAATATCAATTTTAATTGAATAGGACGATCTGTGTTTTGGTAGATCCTTATATTTGTACAGAGTTGGTATAAGTACAATTATTTGTACTGTTGTGCTTATTGCCGCTGCTGTTAGGGGGAAACATTATGTTTAACACAGTATTGGAGTTGCTCAAAAGCAGAAACTACAAGGCTATACGTGAAATATTTATGGATATGAACGAAGCCGACGTGGCTGCTCTTTTGCAGCAGTTTTATGACGATCACGAGGTCGAGAAATACGAGCTTCCGTTGCTGTTCCGTCTTTTGAACAAGGACGTTGCGGCTGACGTTTTCGCTTATATGGACAGCGATACACAAATGATGCTTATCAATGCCTTTACGGATAAGGAGCTTCAGGAGATCGTTGACGACCTTTATCTTGATGATACGGTAGATATTATCGAGGAAATGCCTGCAAATGTTGTTGCAAGGATAATCAAGTCTGCTGACGCTGAAACGAGAAAGCAGATAAATCAGATACTCAAATATCCTAAAGACAGTGCAGGCTCTATTATGACCACCGAGTACGTTTATCTTCACAGAAGCTACACCGCCAAGGAAGCACTGGATTGGATAAGACACGTTGGTATGGTCAAGGAAACCGTAAATACACTTTATGTCACTGAGAACAGAAAGCTCGTGGGCGTGCTTTCACTGCTTGATATCGTAACTGCTGATGATAACGATAAAATAGAGGACATAATGGAGGACAACGTTATTTCCGTTGATACTCTTGAGGATAAAGAGTATGTTGCTTCCATGTTCTCAAAATATGACTTTCTTTCTCTGCCTGTTGTTGACAGAGAAAACCGCATGGTCGGTATCGTTACATTTGACGACGCTATGGACGTTATCGAGGAGGAGACCACTGAGGACTTCTCGAAAATGGCTGCCGTTGCGCCAAGTGACGATTCCTATTTCAAGACCTCTGTTTTCACTCATGCAAAAAACAGAATAGCATGGCTTTTGATACTTATGCTGTCGGCTACCCTTACGGGTGCTATCGTAAACAAATATCAGTCTGCATTTGCGGCTGTCCCTGTTTTGGTATCGTTCCTGTCAATGCTTAGTGGCACAGGCGGAAACTGCGGCTCTCAGACCTCGACCCTTGTTATAAGAGGCATGGCGCTTGGTGAGATAAGAATGAAAGACTTTTTCAAGGTCATGTGGAAAGAGTTCAGAGTCGCGCTTCTTTGCAGCGTTATCCTTGCTATAGTCAATGCTATAAGAATAGTTCTGGTGTATCACGGTGACACATCTGTGGATTGCTACAAGCTTGCGTTCACGGTAAGTATGGCTATCATGGCAACTGTTGTGCTTTCAAAGCTCATCGCCTGTATGCTGCCTATGGCTGCCAAGAAGCTTCATCTTGACCCTGCTATCATGGCTGCCCCGCTTATCACCACTATCGTTGACACTTGCTCAACACTGATATTCTTCACATTGGCTACTATCGTATTTGATATAAAATAGAAAAAAATATGGCGGTTATCTCCTTTCAGGCTATCTTCTGCAAAGGTGCAGCCGCCCGTTTTATGGATAAAAAAAATTGGATTTTGATATGAAAGGAAATAGTTATGGCTCAGAATTATGACGTAGTTGTTGTCGGTGCAGGTGCAGCCGGCGTATTCATGGCATACGAATTTGTCAAGCTTGACAAAAACATAAAAGTTTGCATTATTGATCAGGGCGGACCTGTCAGCAAGCGTAAGTGTCCTATAGATGGCAAAAAAGTTAAGTCCTGCATTCACTGCAAGGTATGCTCCATTATGCACGGCTTCGGCGGTGCAGGCGGAATGTCGGACGGCAAATATAACATCACAAACAATTTCGGCGGTGACCTTTACACATTTACCGGCAAGGAAAAGGCTATCGAGCTTATGCAGTATGTTGACAAGATAAACCTTGAAATGGGCGGTCAGGACGCTAAGCTTTACTCCACAACTTCTTCCGACATCAAGGCAATGGCTCTGAAATATGACCTCCACCTCCTTGACGCTCAGGTAAGACACCTTGGCACTGACAGAAATATGCAGATACTCCAGAACATCTATGACTTTGTCAAGGACAAGATAGACATAAAATTTTATGAAAGTGTTCAGGGTATAACAGGCAAGGAGAATGACTTCACTGTTATCACAGACAAGGACGAGTATCACTGCTCAAACGCTGTTGTTGCGGCAGGCAGAAGCGGTTCAAAATGGATATCTGAGATATGCGACAACTTTGGTATCAAAAGGCGTTCAAACAGAGTTGATATCGGCGTTCGTGTTGAGATACCTGCGGCTGTTTTTGAGCATATCACAAGCAAGGTATACGAAAGCAAGATAGTTTACCGCACAAAGAAATACGGCGACCTTGTAAGAACATTCTGCATGAACCCATACGGTGAGGTGGTTACCGAGAATACAAACGGCATCATCACAGTAAACGGACACAGCTATGCTGACCCTGCACTGAGAACTGAGAACACAAACTTCGCTCTGCTGGTATCCAACACATTCTCTGAGCCTTTCAAGGACTCAAACGCATACGGTGAGTCTATCGCAAGGCTGTCTAATATGCTTGGCGGTGGAGTGCTTGTTCAGCGTTTCGGTGACCTTGTTGCAGGCAGACGTACAAATGAACACCGCTTTGGTCAGACGTTCCTTAACCCTACTCTCAAAGCTACTCCGGGCGACCTGAGCCTTGTTATCCCAAAGCGACAGCTTGACGATATTATCGAAATGATATACGCTCTGGACAAGATAGCTCCGGGTATGGCGAATATAGATACCCTGCTCTATGGTGTTGAGGTCAAGTTCTACAATTTAAGAGTTGACGTTGACGAGAACCTTGAAACTGCTGTCAAAGGTCTTTACGTCCTTGGCGACGGCTCAGGCGTTACGCACTCTCTGTCGCAAGCTTCTGCATCAGGAGTATTTGCCGCAAGGACTATTTCAGAAAAATTCAACTGATCTCATATATCACAAAAGCCGCACTGCAAAAAAAGCAATGCGGCTTTATTTTTTTATGCCTTACTCTTCAAGAAGCTTTATATATCCCTTAATGATATCAACGCACTTGTCATAGCTCATGTCGCTGGTATCAAGACACAGATTGTAGTTTTTCGCATTTGTCCAATCCCTGCCTGTGTAGTGACGATAATAATCGCTTCTCTCCTTGTCTGTCTTTTCGATTATCTTGACAGCCTCTTTTACAGAAACACCATACAGATTGACGATATTCTTGACCGCAGTTTCCATATCAGAATATATGAAAACCTTAAGCACGTCTTTTCTGTCACGGAGGATATAGTCAGCACATCTGCCAACTATTACCGCAGGCTCTCTGTCTGCAAGCTGCTTTATTATCTTCGCCTGATAATTGAAAAGATTTCTGTCAGAAGTAAAGTCGTGATCATCAGGGTCAAGAAGCTCACCCTTGTAAACTCCGCCCTTTCTCAGAAAAGAACCTTTCAGTTTTTCATCAACAAGCCCGAAAAAGCGTTCATTTATGCCGCTTTCGTCGCTTGCAAGCTTTATAAGCTCCTTATCATAATATTTTATACCCATATCCTCTGACAGCATTTTTCCTACAGTTCTTCCGCCACTGCCGATGCCCCTTGCAATGGTTATGATCCTTGCCATAAAGCTCAACTCCTATTCACCTAAATATGCTTTCTTGACCGACTCATCATTGATAAGATCAGACGCCTTGCCTGACAGAACTATCTTGCCCGTTTCAAGAACATAAGCTCTGTCTGAGATAGCAAGGGCTTTCTTTGCGTTCTGCTCAACAAGCAGTACAGTTGTGCCGCTCTTTCTGATATCCTCGATTATCTTAAATATGGTTGACACAAGGATCGGTGACAGACCCATTGACGGCTCGTCCATTACAACTATCTTAGGTCTTGACATAAGCGCCCTGCCCATTGCCAGCATCTGCTGCTCACCGCCTGAAAGAGTACCTGCTATCTGATTTTTTCTTTCTGCAAGTCTAGGGAAACGCTCGTATATATCCTGAATATCCTTCGGTATATTCTCCTTGTCTTTTCTTGTAAATGCTCCTAGCTTAAGGTTATCAAGCACTGTGAGGTTTTGGAATATTCTTCTTCCCTCAGGAACGTGTGCTATACCCATTTCCACGATCTTGTGTGCAGGAGTTTTTGTAAGCTCCACGCCGTTGAATTTGATAGAACCCGATTTTGCAGAGATAAGACCTGTAAGGGTGTGCAGAGTGGTGGTCTTTCCTGCTCCGTTTGCGCCGATAAGGGAAATGACCTCGCCCTCGTTTACCTCAAAGGAGATACCTTTCAAAGCAGCTATCATGCCATAATTGACGTGCAGATCATTGATTTCCAACATTGCCATTTTACTTACCCCCTTATTCGCCCAGATATGCGGTGATAACTTCAGGATTTTTAAGCACTTCCGCTGTCTTGCCCTCGCAGAGGAGCTGACCGAAGTTCAGCACTGACAGCTTTTCGCAGATACCTGAAACAAGGCTCATATCATGCTCGATAAGCAGCACCGTCATATCAAAATTATCTCTTACAAAGCGGATAGTATCCATAAGCTCCGCTGTTTCGTTTGGATTCATGCCGGCAGCAGGCTCGTCAAGAAGCAGCAACTTCGGCTGTGTTGCAAGGGCTCTTGCGATCTCAAGCTTTCTCTGATCGCCATACGGAAGTCCAGAAGCAAGCAGACTCGCCTTATCGTCAAGCTCGAAAACCTTAAGAAGCTCCAGCGCCTTTGCGTCCATTGCCTTTTCAAGCTTGAAATATCTTGGAAGTCTGAAAACGCCTGTAAAGGTGCTGTATTTATAATGATTGTGAAGTGCGACCTTGACGTTGTCAAGCACCGTCATATCCTTAAAAAGTCTGATGTTCTGGAATGTACGGGCAATGCCTGCACGGTTTATTTCAATAGTGTTTTTGCCGGTGATGTTCTTTCCGTCAAGAACGATTGTGCCGTCTGTCGGCTTATAAACGCCTGTGAGCATATTGAAGATAGTGGTCTTTCCTGCTCCGTTCGGTCCAATAAGACCATAAAGCTGACCTTTTTCTATTGTTATGCTGAACTCGTCAACTGCACGAAGTCCGCCGAATGAGATGCCGAGGTTTTTTACTTCAAGAAGTGCCATATCACTCAGCCTCCTTTACTTTTTCACGCTTGAACAAAGCCTTGAACTTAGCAGTATTTGCACTGATAAAGGTCTTTGTCTTTTCATTTGAGGTTATTATCATCATAACGATAAGAACGATAGAATAGATAAGCATTCTGTAGCTGTTTATGCTTCTTAGCATTTCTGGAAGCAGAACAAGCACGATAGCTGCGATAACACTTCCTCTGATACTGCCTATACCGCCCAGAACAACGAATACCAAGATAAGGATAGACAGGTTATAATCGAACTTAGAAGCCTGGAGCGTATAGAAGTTATGAGAATAAAGCGCACCTGCACAGCCTGCAAGGAATGCAGTCAACGCAAAAGTAACAAGCTTATACTTTGTGATGTTAAGACCTACAGACTCGGCTGCGATAACATTATCTCTGATAGCCATTACAGCTCTTCCAGTTCTTGAATATACAAAGTTATAGGCAATGATAAGAGTGATAAGCAACATAACAGCGCCGATAATGAATGTAGAATCGTTAGGTGTGCCGCTGATACCCTGAGGGCCGTTCAGTATAAGCTTTCCGTCAGGCTCAAGGTTAAGGTTTGACAGACTTTTGAGAGAAACGTGAACGCCCTTAGAATCATAACCAAGGTAAAGTGCTGCGAAAACGTTCTTTATGATCTCACCGAACGCAAGTGTAACGATAGCGAGATAGTCACCTTTAAGTCTGAGAACAGGTATTCCTATAAGTATGCCGAACACTGCGGCAATTATTCCGCCTATAAGTATAGCCAAAGGAAATCTGATCCACACATTTTCAATAGTTTCAGAAGTAACGATAGAGAATATCGCACTTGTATATGCGCCAACGCACATAAAGCCTGCCTGACCCAAGCTAAGCTCGCCAAGTATACCAACTGTCAGGTTAAGGGATACTGCAAGTATAGAGTATACACACAGAGGAACAAGAAGTCCTGTGAGCATACTTGAGATATATCCGCCGCTGCTGAGTATCTGCATTACCACAAAGGCAACTATTACCATCGCGTATGTGATAAAGCTTTTTCTGGTCTGCGGCTTAAAAAACTTTGTTTTTGCGCTAGCCCCTTCTTTTTTCACAAAAAACCAATCCTTTCAGATAAAACAGAACTGCAAAGCAAGTCTGCTCGAAAATTTTAAGTTGACTTTTATACCTTTTCGCTTATCTTCTTGCCGAGGATACCTGTAGGCTTGATAATAAGCACAAGTATAAGAACAGCAAAAACGATAGCGTCGGCAAGCTGCGGTGATATATAGGCACGTCCAAGTATCTCGATAACACCGATAAGGATACCGCCGATCATAGCGCCCGGTATTGAGCCGATACCGCCAAATACCGCCGCAACGAACGCTTTGATACCAGGCATTGCGCCTGTGGTGTTCTGAAGCGTAGGATAAGCTGAGCAAAGCAGTGCGCCTGCAATTGCGGCAAGACCTGAGCCGATAGCGAACGTAAGAGAGATAGTGCGGTTGATGTTTACGCCCATGAGCTGAGCTGCACCTCTGTCCTCAGATACTGCAAGCATTGCACGTCCGCTCTTGGTTTTGTTGATGAACAATGAAAGACCAACTACAATGAGTATAGATACGATTATTGCAACTGATGTTTCTCCGGAAATAACTATCTGTCCGTCAAAAAGCTTGATGCTCGGCACGTTTACAACTGATGTAAAGTTTACAGGCTTTTCACCGAATATAAGCAGTGCGGTGTTCTGCAAAAAGTAGCTGACGCCTATGGCAGTGATAAGCACCGCAAGCGAGGTAGCTTGTCTGAGCGGCTTATACGCCACCTTTTCGATGACTATACCGAGAAGTGTGCAGGCAATAACTGCAAGAACTATGGAAAGCCAAGAGTTTAGTCCCCATGTGGTCATGCAGGTGAATATAACATATCCGCCCACCATAATAACATCGCCGTGTGCGAAGTTAAGCATTTTGGCAATACCGTATACAAGCGTATAGCCCAAAGCTATAACTGCGTATATACTGCCGAGGCTTATTCCGTTGATGAGGTTATTAAGAAAACCCATATACAAACATTCCTTCCTTTTGGAATAGACAAAACACAAGATGTAATCACATATATTACATCTGTCCTTGTCATAAACACAATATACAATAAATTATAACATAACCCCGTAGTTTTTGCAACACATTTTAATGAAATAAATCAAAAAAAACCGACAATTTTTCGCAATTGCCGGTTTTTTCATATTAAGCGTACTTTTTGTACGCACTTCATTTCAGCTATTACTGAGCAGTAGAAGCGGCAATGTCATCAGCTGTCAGTGCTGAATAAGCACCATTCTTGATGATAACAGCCTTAGGGTCCTTAGATACGGCACCGTCTTCGCCCCACTTCATGCCTGTACCTGTAAGTCCGTCATATGAGAAGTCCTTATCAGAGATAGCCTTTTTGAGCTTATCGCAGATATCAGAAGCAGACATATCGGCTGTGATGCCTTCCTTCTTCATGAGTTCTGCAAGTACCATTACACCGTCATAAGCGTCAGCAGCGAACTGGTTAGGTGTTTCGCCGTTGTAAGCGTCCTTATACTTCTTAACGAAGTCCTGAGTTGCCTGATCCTGAGCGTCGGCAGCAAATGGTGTAAGGAGCATTACGCCCTCGCAAAGTGAAGTATCAAAGTTCTTGATAGAAAGAAGTCCGTCAAGACCGTCGCAACCGAAGAATGTTGGGTTGTAGTTAGCTGACTTGCACTGTGTAAGGATAAGTGAAGCCTGCTGATAGTAGATAGGCAGGAACACGAGGTCTGCGCCTGCGTTCTTAGCTGCGCTTATCTGAGCTGAGAAGTCAGTCTTGCTGTCCTTTGTGAATGACTGCTCTGCAACGATATCAAGACCCTTAGCCTCAGCCTCGGATTTGAATGTGTTGAAGATACCTGATGAATAAGCGTCAGAGCTGTCGTAAATTACAGCTATCTTTGTAGCAAGCTTGTTTTCTGCGATATAGTCGGCAGAACCTTTACCTTGGTTAGGGTCTGTGAAGCATACCTGGAAACAGTTATCGTTCTTGATAACGTCCTGAGCAGATGCAGAAGGTGTGAGCTGGAAGATGTTATCCTGCTTTGTCTTTTCAATAACTGCGAGGCAAGAACCTGTTGTTACTGTTCCGACCATTACCTGCATACCATTGTCTTTCAGTGCGTTATAAGCATTTACAGCCTTATCGCCTGAGTCAGCCTCATCGTCCTCGAAAACGTATGAGAGCTTTGTTCCGTTTATTCCGCCTGCGTCATTTACGTCCTTGACAGCAAGCTCGATAGCATTCTTAACAGCAACGCCGTACTGTGCAGCGTCACCTGTGAGCGGACCGCTGCAGCCGATAACGATAGTATCGCTGTTCTTTTTTGCACCGTTTCCGCAACCTGCAAAGCAAGAAACTGCAAGGGCAGCCGAAACTGTTAATGCAAGAATTCTCTTGACATTTTTCATAATAATCTCTCCTTCGATCACATATGTCACTGCATATGCTTTTTTCAATAGTATTAATATAACACGCAGAAGCCCGATTTGTCAATATTAAATCTTACAAATTTAACGTTATTTAAACTATGTTTATTGTTACAAACAATATGCGCGTTCACAGAAAATTAATTTTGTGTATTTTCAATGAACGATTTGCAAGTTTTTTTATAATATCCTGCATACATACACCACTGACTTATAAGCTGCATATGATAAAACAGCCACACGAAACCTGTGGTATATGAGATTCAGACAACATAAGGAGTGAACTTATTTGGATATGTTTGACAATCTGTCGTTAGGCAGGATACTTGCTGACGACACAGAGGATAACACACCTGCCTGCCCTTTTCCGAAAGGAAGATTTCCTGAGGATACGCCGCTGGCAATGGCATATGTGCCTTTTCAGATGTGGGAGAAGCCTTATGAGGCAGATGTAGGACTTTCAAGAGGAACTATCTTCCCGTCCATAGACAAACCTTTTATAGGAGAGGAGGCTGTAAAGAATGCCCATACTAAGTGAAAAGGAGAGGCTTCTTAGAAAGATACAGGCGTGCAGCTTTGCCCTTGTAGAGGCTAATCTTTACCTCGACAGCCACCCTACCTGCAGAGATGGTCTGGCATATTTTGCACGACACAAGGCAGAAAAAGAGAAGCTTATTGCCCAATACAATGAGAAATACGGACCATTGACGATCACGCAGAACAATTCGTCCAAGAAATGGGAATGGGTAACATCACCTTTTCCGTGGGAAAGGAGTGCTGAATAATGTGGCAATATGAAAAAAAGCTGCAATACCCCGTTAAGATCGCTAACCCTAATCCTGCTTTGGCTAAGGTCATTATCTCGCAGCTTGGTGGCCCCGACGGCGAGCTTGGTGCAGCGCTTCGCTATCTCAATCAGCGTTACTCAGCCCCCTGTCGTGAAGTGCAGGCAATACTCAACGATATCGGCACAGAAGAACTTGCCCACATCGAAATGATCGGCACTATTATCTATCAGCTGACCCGTGACCTCTCCCTCAAGGAGATAAAAGACAGTGGCTTTGACACCTATTTTGTTGACCACACTACAGGCGTTTACCCTATAGCCGCCTCTGGTGTACCATTTTCTGCGGAAATCTTCCAAAGTACCGGTGACGCTATTGCTGATATACACGAAGACCTTGCTGCTGAGCAAAAAGCCCGCCTGACCTACGACAACATTCTCAGGCTTGCTGACGATCCCGATGTCCGTGACCCTATCAAGTTTCTTCGTGAACGTGAGATAGTCCACTACCAGCGCTTCGGCGAAGGACTAAGACTTATTCAGGATATGCTTGACAGCAAAAATTTCTACGCTTTCAATCCTAGCTTTGACAAATAATAAAAAAAGCGGGCTGTTGTTATCAGTCCGCTTTTTTGTACATATATCAAAAATCTTCCTTGTCCATCTGCTTGCCGCTCCTGCTGACCTTTTTATTAAGTATCAGCGAAAAAGCCAGCGTTGCGGCTATGAGTGCTATCATCACAAGCACTGATTTTATTGTCAAATGCTTCAACTGTGCTCCAATATATGTCTGCACAAGCATTTCAGGCATCACTCCCATTATCGAGCCTAGAAGATATGGTCTGTAAGGCATTCGCAGTGCGCCGTGTATCATTGAAACAAGGTCGCCCGGCACAACTACCACTGCCCTTGAAATGTAGGAGGCGAACAGATTATTGTCATGCCCATAATTTACAAGCTTCCGTGCCTTAGGATATTTCATCTCAATAACACGCATGATATCGCCACCAGATATCCTTCCCACAAGATAAGGAACAGTAAAACAAACCGATAGTCCTATTACGTTCAACAAAATGCCCACCCAGAACGGATATATTGCACCTACGCACACAAAAATAGCCGCAAGCGGGAATACCACCGACAAGGACTTTAATCCATAAAACCCCAGAATAACAAATGCGGCAAGCCACAAATTGTCCGGGCAATAACTGAGTATCTCAGAAAACTCATGGTCTTTCAGAAAAAGAGCACAGCAAATTATTATGATAATAGTTAAAGCAAAGGGTACATATCTTCCATATTTTCGCACAAAGCTATCCATAACTCCTCGCTCCTCTCCGATTCTTTAGGGTATTATACCATATTTGAATGTTCAATTAATTATCAATCAATGAAAACTGTGTTACAACTTTCGCTGTCAAAACAAATTTATACTTTATCGTTCGTCAAATTGACCAACCATTCTCATTTTTGCACAATATCCCACTATCTCTATAATTTTTATAAGTAGAATTATGTCGTCTTATGTCGTGAAGTGTTCTTAAACAAGTCGATTTCTGTTTTAATTTATGTATATCTGATTAATAGGTTAAATTTGTACAATATTGCTATTGACCGACGTACCAATTAATGTTATAATTAATTATAAGAATTATTTGGGAGGTATTTTTATGAGATACACAGTATACAACAAAGCAATGAAACGTCCAGTTTTTCAAACAAATGACCTTGTAGAAGCCATTGACTATACACGCCGCCACCCAAGAAAGTCAAGACGACACTGCATATACGATGACAAACTAAAAACTTTTGATATAAAAAAAATAAGACATGCCGCAGGAATATAAAACGCACAGGGTGTAGAACTCTGTGCGTTTTTGATGTATTTATGAATAAACAAGTCTTACAGTCACTCTGCTGTAACCGCTCCATGTGCAGGTGAACAAGGTCAGATCCCAGTCGCTGCCACCACCTTTTATGAGCGATGGCGAATCCCAGCCGCTCAGCAGTTCGCTGTTTGTGACAGTATAGTTAAATTCTCTGCCATAAACATCGGTGAAAATGACCTGGTCACCTGAGCTGAGCTTATCCAGCTTATCAAAAAAGCCTGTGTAATTGTGAGCGCAGATTATAAGATCATTGTCTACACGTCTGCCGCTGTACTGACAAGCTGCAGTATTCATTGCAGCATAGCTCCAGCCACGAGTCACAGGGAACTCCTGCCCCAGTGTCGGGAATGAAATCAAGCCTATATATGAGTTGCCGTCAAGCACGATATCCTTATCCGGGTCATCTATCTCGCTGTCCGTGGATCGACTATCGTCAAAAATGTCAAAGGGTGAACTGCTGTCGCTATCCTCTGAACTGTCTGAGATCTGCGTTTTCAGGTCACTCAGCACAGCCTCCATCCTTTTATTACTTTGCTGTTCATGAAAATAGTTGTAATAATTAAGGGATAATGCCGCCGCTATCAGCATTATCCCCATTATTATCAACAAAAGTCCTAGCTTTTTTTTAGTCACTATTTTTCTCCTGTTGTAAAGGCGAACCTATGTGGTTTCGCCTTTATTTCTCTTTTCTGCTTACTCTCCAACCTGCCACGATAAGGATAACTCCACCGCCTATAAGTACAGGCACCGGCCAGTTGAGCGAACCAGTCTGTGGTATGTTGTCAGGCGTTGAGCTTGATGAATCAGAGCCTGATGAGCTGCTGTCAGGTGTGCTTGAACTACTATCTGTATTACTCGAACTGTCTGACTTATATGTGTTCTCTATAAGAAACAGCTTGTCATTGCTTTTGGTAACAACTGTGTAGTTGGCAGGAATATCTATCTCCTTAACTGTCCACTCAGCCGCAGAATTGTCTTTCCAGAAATACTCCCAATTGTTGTCAGCGTTAAGAGTAACAGTATCAAAAAGCTTGCCATCACGATATATCTCCACCTTGATATTATCAGGTATGAGCTTTTCCTGACCATCAGGAACTATCCACGACTTTCTTACACCATAATCACTGTCCCCTGCTGGGATCTCTTCGTATGTAAACTTGGTGTAAACTGTTATCTGACCCTCAGCCACGATATCCTTATCTATCTCGATAAGTGACGGAGAAGGTGTAAACTTAGCCGTTGTGTTTTCAAAACTCTTGCCTGAAACAAGATACAAACCCACAGAATCAGCAGAAAGCTTTACTTCACCGTTTGCGTCCGTCTTGCCTGTTGAAACTGGTGTTATGCCATCGGTTTTTGCGTAGTTGTCGAGCGTATCAGCGACAGCCTGCATTTTTGAAGCGTCAGTAAAATCAGACATATCTATAGGATAATCGCTGAACTCTCCGGTAAGGACAAAGTCAGCTTCTTTACGCTCACCGACCTTATATATGCTCCACTCGGCATTACTAACAGTCGTTGTATCATTTTTGCACACTATATCCACATTGATATTATCCGCTGCAAAAGCTGAGATCGTCATGCTTCCCAAGGCTGAAACAGCCATTGCCGCCGTACACAAAACAACCTTTGCAAGCTGAGAAAATTTAAGTTTCATCTTTGCTACTCTCCTTATCAGGTAGATTTTCAACATTATTGTCACTCTCTGGCTTATCTAGCATTGCCACAAGCTCATCATGAGAGATTTTTTTGCGTTTTGAATCCACAAACCACCACACAAGCAGTACCACAAACAATGGTATTGCTACAAAAGGCACGACCACAAGAGAATCGAGCTGAACAGCGTCTGCCGTTATTTTTGAAACACTCTTTGTATCGTCCGCAGTTTCAACTCTCTTTGCACGAACAAGAAGCCTGTGAGAATTGACTCCGTATGGTGTACAGGTAGTCAACGTAACATGATCCTCACCTGGAATAATGTTCAGCTTATCCATTTCATTAGGCAGAACTATATAAACAGCCTCGACCTCATATGTATAGACCTCTTTCAACACTGTTATAGTGAACTCATCGCCCTCTGCAAGCTTATCAAGGTCGCTGAAAAGCTTTGCCGACGGCAGACCTCTATGCGCAGAAATAACCGAATGAGTGTCCGCTCCGCCAACAGGCAGGCTCGAACCCTGCAGATGTCCCACAGCGACATTTAACACGCCGTCACTTGTGCCATGATAAATAGGCAACTCCACCCTTATAGTCGGAATGGAAATATAGCCCATAACACCCGTCCCCGTGATATCCAGGATATCCTCATAGCCCTTGACCTTATCATAATCCACAAAAGGTCGGGCAAGCTTTGCTATCTCTTCATTATATTTTCTGGCTTGGCTGAGTATCTCTTCATTCTCCTTGTCAGAAAGGTCATTTGCCGCTTTCTGATAAGTCGCCACCGCACGGCTTTGCGTTTTTGAATTCCACCAATCGCTTATTGTTGGATATAACATCACGGAGAGCCCCACAAGCAATAACAAGACCAATAAAATTGTAGTTGATTTACCGCTTTTCTTCCTCATGGAGTCCTCCCTGATGCCTGCCGACCGAGATCGGCAGGACAAAGGTAAAAATAAATTCAAAAATTAGTCGTTCTTAGCTCTCTTCTTAGCAATGAGAAGCACACCTGCGCCCAGTACGATAGCTCCGCCTACACCGTAGAAGATCTGAGTACCGATACCGCCAGTTGTTGGAAGTGAGCCGCCCTTCTGGTTTATGATCTTAACTGTTGAACCGCTTGTGCCTGAATCAGTGCCGTCGAGCATACGAATGGACTGAAGTGTATTAGCAGGATCATATGTTGTGTCAAACTTGAACTCATATGGATCAGCTCTGTTATACTGAGCAGGAGCTTCTATCTCAACAAGCTTGTAAGTTGTCTGATCATCAATGCCCTTGATAGTAAACTTACCTGTTGCGTCTGTTTCGATATAATCAACAGAGCCTGCCTCACTGCCGATCTCAAGTCTGTAAACATTGTCAGCTATCTTGACAAGTCTGATAGCATCGCCATGAACATTTCTAAGCTGGAACTTAGCACCTGCAAGAGGCTCGCCCTTTTCGTCTACCTTGTTACCAACAAGTGAGAATGTCCAGTCATAAACTGTGACCTTAGGTGTTTCACCTTTCTCCTTACCTGTTGTGTCCTGAGGATTGTTTGAATATGTCAGATAAGCTGTGTTAGGGTTATTGTTCACGCTGTCAGGAGCAGTAACTGCTACCTTAGCTTTTTCATTGAGCTTAGCAGAATAATAAGTTTCGATCTTTGCAACTGTAGGATAGTTCTTTACAAGTTCCTTGATATCGAAAGTAACATAGAAAGACTCCTTATAGTCGGTTGTACTGCTGTCGTCGCCAACTGTTGTGTTAGGACCTACTGTAACAGAAGTGATCTCCTGACCGTCAGCGTCATAGTACTTGTATGTAAGGTTATCATTGAATGTAAAGCCCTCGCTGAGCTGGTCACGAACTGTGTATGTATACTTGTCATAAGCTGATACATCGCTTGGTATAGTTGTTGTGATCTTGAATTCTACATCGTCACCAATTGCGTTGTCACCAACATCGCCCCATGAGTCACTCTCGTTATGCTTGATCTGCTTTGTAAGTGTTGGCTTTGTCCTCTTTGGAGTAACGTTTGTTGTACCTGAAACGTTAAGGATAAGAGCTGAGTTAGCCTTATCAACACCATTATTTTCTGTTGCATCGACAACGAGATAATAGCCAGCATTTGGAAGTGGAATAGTGTACTCACCGTTATCTTCATAGGCGGTTACAGACTTATTGTCGATGATGCAGGCAGAAGCGGCTTTTGCAAACTTTGCAGTATCTTCCTTTGTCCAATGATCTGCGTCTGAGATTATCTTTGCAACGTCTACTGCGCTCTCGGCACTGTCAAACTGTGACATATAAGTGCTAAGACCAGCAGTTTTCAGGCTGGTAAGCAGAGCATCGCCATTAATGCCTTTGCCCCACTTGATAGTATTTGTTGCAGATGCCTGATCAAAGATCTGATAAGCCTTATATACTCTGTTTGTATCAGAATCCTTGATAACAATGTTATTAACGCCAGCATCAGTAGTAGCAAATACTCCGAATGCTGATGTTGCAGCAATAGCTGAAACTGACATAACGGTTGCGGCAGCAAGAGCTGCAAATTTCTTCATCTTCATAATTAATTATCCTTTCATATTTGATTATTTATAGCATTTTTTTGCGACGCTTTGTAACTAAAAGTAATGTTGCAGCAACAGTGACTGTTCCGCCTGCTGCCACGAATGGGATAACACCCATGCCGCCTGTTTCAGGCAGTTCTCCCAAGGTTTCCTCAGAGTTGTTATAGACCTGAACATACTGATCACCGTTCTTTGTCATATCAATGCAATTCTCATTTTCTGAGCCATTGTATCTGTAGTAAGCTTTGTATGACGATGTGCTTATCGGCTGACCGTTCACGTCTGTCTCTTCAAACCAATAGTAATACTTATTGCCCTTGATGTCATTTTCTTCAAGAGAAACGGCATTTGACCAGTTGTTATCAGCCGTGAGCGTTATCTGCTTCCACAAGAATACTTCACCGCTAGGTGTCGCATCTTTATTAGGAACAGGCGTAACGTTCGTCTTTTTAGGTGTGCCAAGATCATTAGCTGTCACCTCATAAGAGCAACTGCTATCATCATTGACCTTTGCTGTAAGCTCAACTGTAACATCGGAAGTAATATCGCTAAGGTCAACTGTGAACTTGCTGGAATTATAAAGATCAGCAACTGACACACTTATATACTTACTTGAAGCGCTCCATGACGCAACACTCTGATTTTTGTCACCGTCCCAAACATCCCGATCTCTGTAGAACTCAGCAAGAACATCGCCAGACGAATTGATAAGCCTTACTCCGGAATATTTCATATCGCCCCTTTCGAGCCATGCGTTATTAAGGGTGAAGCTGAACTTAGCCGAGCCATACATGGTATACTCAGAGGCAAAGCTTCCGTTCTGAGCCATTTCTGCACCATTGCTTGTAAGGATCCTGAATTTAACATTCTGTCCCTTATCCATTGTGCCTGTAAACTTGTTATATTTTTCAGGCACGTCAGCCTTATTTGTTGACCTATAGATATTGAACGTTACCTTATCATTGGTATGGGTATTGCTATCGCCGTCAGACCATGCCTTTTGCAGGCGAACGTCCATATTTTCTACCTTCTGCGGGTTCTTGGTATTGACGATCGTATCAAAGCCCGTGGCACTGCCGTTATTTGAATAAGTATATGTAACGCCAAAGCCGTCAGGTATATTCTTTTCAAGAACATAGTAATACTTGTCCTTGTCAAGACCGTCAAGAGTTACCGTCCAATTCTTAGACTTTTCCAGAGAAACAGTTTTTATAAGTTTGCAATCTGTTGGTATTCCGTTATCTCCATTCACTCTTGAGGTTGAATTTGGTGCAACAGAGGACTCATAAACATCTGCCTCGATCTTGTCGATACCAGCAGGAAGCTCGCTGTCAGCAAGCTTGTTTCCAAGCTCATCACGCCATTCCTTCGTAATGTTAAGTCCCTTGACGTTCGTAACTGTAACATCAGTGTTTTTGCTCATTGCCGTTGCACTGTATACAGCCTCATATCCTGTTGCAAGGTCGATCTCTTTGATATAGTAGTAAAGCTGCTTGTAATCATTGCCGACCTTTGTATATCCAGGAAGCTTTGTCCACTCATGTTTCCAATTGTTAGCTTCGTTAAGAGTTACCTCATCACTGCCCCACTGAATATCATCTGGAACACCGCTTAAAACCTTAGTTGTAGACGAGCCAAGAAGAAACTTTACGCTCTCTGCCGAATGATTGCCGTTTCCATCGCTCCAAACCTTGCTTGCAGTTATCTTAAACTCTTTCAGCAGATTTGTTACTCTGAACATATCTCCGTTCTTCACGAACTGATATCCGTCCTCACCGACTTCACTTGGAACTACAGCCGGACGCACCTTAAAAGCAAAATATATAGGAGTTTCGTCAAGAAGATAACCCTCTGGACTTTGCTTTTCTATAAGCTTATAAAGATGACCCTCAGTATCTCCGGTGCCTGCGGCAGGTTCAAGGTCAAGGTTGTATGACCCGTCAGCATTTACATTGAATGTCTGCGCCTTATCCTGTGCCGAATTTCCCCAGATAACTGATTTTCTGTCTTTCGCAGCATTTTCTTTGAAATCTACTGCTGGGAGCCAATCGTATGTGCCATTTTCCAGCTTAGTGTATCTGTAGATCTCAAAAGAAGCCTTAAGCATAATACTATAGTCTCCGCTGTCTACCTTTATAATCTTAAATGGCTCAACAGTTGTTGATGACGCCTTTGACTGATTTATCAACTCAAACTCGGAATCATTATCTTCACTGTCATTTACAGCAGAGCCGTTTGTGTCAAATGATATATTATTGAACACATGGACTTTATAGCCATCGTTCTCAGCGTCCTCATCATTTGCAGGACTTCCTGTATAAACGTAAACTAATTTCAGGTGACGCTGATCTGGAACGTTTATTTCAAGTTTCTTTACAAAATCTCGTGTCTTCGCTGTCAGTGCGGAACACTTTACCGCCGAAAGCATTTTTTCATTGCTGACTTCAGTGTTTGAAAAGCCGCTGCCATCCCTGTATTCATATTCGACTCTGAAAACACCGCCCGCCTTCTCAGAAGAAACCTCTTCCACAGGAACGGATATGCTTGAGCCAAAATCTGACCACTCGGTTTTCTTGTTGGCAAAAGCTTTTACTTCTTTGAAGCTGTTGCCGTCCATATAGCCATAAGCCACATAGTAACTCTTTATATTTCCGTTTTCGTAGCCTTCGGGCAAAGTTAGATCAATAGTACCCTTAGCGCCAACAATACTTTCACTTGGAATAAAGTTAGCGATAAACTTGCCCTTTTCGTTGGTAATAACATCTGCACTGCAAGAAACTGTGCTGTCAACTACCTCCGGATCTGATATCACATAACTGTAATCACTCACAGCAAGCTCTGCACCCGTATCTGCGTCAAATACCTTGATAGACTTCAGATCCATATCAACAGCGGAATTGCCATTTATGCTTACCGTTTTTGTCTGAATGTTACCCTGAGCGTCCTTTGTCTTAACTACAGCCGTGCCTCCGCACTTGATAACATCGTTGAGAGTTATCATTCCGTTTGTTGAGCATTTTAGCTTTTTAGGGTTAACATCAATGGTATAAGTTATCTCACAGCCGGTGGACTTCGGAGAAGAAGTTTTCTTCAAGTTCTTTTCCTTAACTGTCTGCGTCTGGCTTCTCTCCGGATATTTTCCAGCTTTATCCTGAACTGTGTTTTTGAACGCTGCAGTACCATTCTTGTAAACACCATTCTTAACATCATCAACCTTTACAAGTGTACTGTAGTAAGCTGTCCAAGCGTCCTGCTGATTCCATGCAGTCTTGAAAGTTACTGTATTGGCTGTCTTATCATAGAAATATTCAAACTGATTTGTTTGTGCAAAATCATACTTATCAGAACTATTTCCAAATGAATACTTGAGATAATCCTTGTTCTCGTAGAATATCATTCCCGCCGGAAGCGTGTCCACGATTTCGACATTATCGTTACGCTTATAAGTGCCGTCCTTGTTGATATCAAGCCGCCAATCAAACCTGTAATACTCAACACCATTTACAGTAACAACAGGCAGGCTGCTAAGATCATGCACTGTGTCGCCTGCTACACTGCTTGCAGCGTCATACTTTTCATAAGGCGCTTTGGAGCTGTCGCCTATAGTAAACTTAGTCTTATCTGCACTAGGCTCGAATGTTTCACCTTTATAAGTAGCCTTGTTATTTACATTTATAATAGTACCTTCGTCAAAACCTGTTACATCTACGGTACTGCTATACTGTATCTGCACAAGGTTTATATTGTCAAATTCTTCACTATCATTGAACTTTATCTCAAACGAAGTGTTGTCGGCATTAGATACTACAGTGTAATTTGAACTGTCAAGCGGTTCATAGCTTCCTGTTCCATTTCTCTGAACATACATGATAATGGAATCAGTGTCAAGAACGCTCTTTATTGACTTACCATCATTTGACGTAGCGTTCATTATATCGCTTATAGTCTTGCCCCTAAAGGAACCGTTTGTCTGCTTGACCTCTACCTGCCACTTATATGTAACACTGCTTCCGTCCTGAGAAATGTCAAGAACTGTTTTTGACTTCTCGTTTACAGGCTTATAATAAACTGTCTTGTCAGAATGGAATCCGTCAATACCTGCAGTATTTTTCACTGCATAATTTCCATTGCTGTCAGGGTCGCCAAGATCATAGTCGGCAACCTTTGTTTCATAGGAAATAACTACCTCGTTATTGTCACCTATTCTGTCAGGCAAAACAAGCTCACCGTCACTTGCAACTGTTGCATCAAAGGTATCATTTCCAACCTTTATGCTGACAATCTGTCCTGCTTTAAGCATATTATCAGTTATTGTCTTGCCTTTAAGGGTAGAATTTTTGTCATTACATTTAACAGTTACTTCCCATTTGAGTATACCTAACGTGTTATTATCTATCCAACCACTTTTTGATATCTGATACCTATTATAAACAGTTTCACTTGATGTGATATCAGACCATGGTTGGCTTTTATCAGGTCTTTGCATTTTAACTGTATTTGTAGTTTCCGCCTTGTCAGGATCGATAGCTGTCACATACTCGATAGTAATTTTTGACGCTGTTGTTTTATCGTCAAACGTAAGCGTGTTTCCATTAAGTGTGTACTTTACATCTGAACCATCATCAGCTTTAAGTGCAAAGCTTCCTGGCTTTGCATCAGGGAATGCTTCATCATAAAGGTGATAGCCCTTGAGGTCTGCACCGCTAGGGTTGCTTACAACAATTTCCCATGTGACTTCGTTATTGTCGTAGTCAACATTCTTGCCTGTTTTTGAGATCTTATCCTTCTTTGACTCAGAATAAATAGTTTTATCTGCTTTTACTCCATTTCCGTCTTTATCATATGTGGTGGATTTGTTTTCCACCTTACCTGACATAACGAAATTCGGGTCGCTTGTAGGATATGGAGTCGTGTAGCTTATGGTAACATTTTCTTCGCTGAATCCATCGCTGAAAACAAACTTTCCGCTTGACGCGTCATAGCTTCCTGCACCCTCAGGTGAAACAGTGAAGCTTCCGTCAACGGCATCCTTAAAAAGCTCGTCCTCGATCCTGTCAAGAGGCTTCTTTGCAGGATTGTCCACTGTGATAGTCCACCTAACTCCGTCAGCAGTTTCGCTTGCGTCCTTTATGGCAGACATAGTGAGCGGAGTAAAACCGTCTATTTCAACCGTCTGACCGCCTATCTCAACAGTGGTCTTATCACCTGTATCTGTATCCTTACGCTTTACATTACCCTCAAAGCTTGCCTTACCGCTTATAGCGTCCTTCTCATTTTTATGTTGATATCGCTCGTCAAACTCAATAAAAAGATACTTCTTTCCATCTATCTCGTCGACTCTGTACTTACCTGAAATTCCATGTCCTTCATCGAAGTGAGTATCCTCGACATCGCCCCAGGTTCCGTCTGACGGTATACCGCCCTCGGGCAGGCTAACATTATCGTCGATAGGGAAATAAATATACCTATTGGTCATTTCGCCCTTGTCAAAATCAAATTCTACATTGAATTCGATCTTTTTAGATTGGTCTTTTCCTGAACCGACCGCATCATAGGATTTTATCGTGACGCTATTCGCATCCTTATAAGAATAGCTTCCGCCGTTATAGGAAACATCTCCACCTGCCACGGAAGTACCCTCAGTGGCACTTATTGCAGGCATAACAAGACTTGCCAGCACCGACACTGTCATAACTACAGACAGCACCACACCGAACAAGCGGCTGCGTTTTTTCCTTTCATTTTCTTTTAGATATTGCCGAACTTTACCGTTAAAATTCTGCAAAACGGATCACTCCCTCCGAATTTATACACTATTTATGATAAACGCTAGTCCACTGTGCCTATCCTTTTAAAAGGATATATCCTCAGTGAGACCTTTCCAAGCACTGCTTCCTCAGCAATACAGCCTATCCTCTTTGTACGGCTGTCAACAGACGTAGATCTGTGGTCGCCCATAACGAATATTCTCTCGTCAGGCACCTGATAAGGCAACTCGATATCACATTCTCCCAGAGCTTTGCCGTCAACATACGGCTCATTCAAGGTTTTTCCGTTGACGATAACAGTACCGTCCTCCTTGATATCCACCACATCTCCTGCTGTAGCGATAACACGTTTCAACAGTATCTTATTGTTATAATAGAACGCAACTATATCGCCCTTCTGAAAGCTTCCACGCTTTCTGCACACCACCAGCTCGTCGTCATGCAAAGTCGGCGTCATACTTGTACCCGTTACTCTCAAAACAGGCAAAAATAACATTGATATGATCACTGCTGCCGCTGCCACAACAAGAAGCGACGCCACGGTGCTGCGGAGTATCCTCAGATATTCCCGCCTTTCATGATGCTTTTTTACCACCCGCTCAAGTGTCTGGACATCAGGAAGCTCAGGTTTTTTTAACACCTCGTTCTTGCTATCTGCTGCCATGATCTTCCTCCACTACCGGCTGCTCAACAACCAGCTTGTGACCTGTCAGTGCAGCTACCTGCCGCTCCAGCCTGTCAAGTCGGTCAGTGATACTTTTTTTATCTTCGAGCTTTTGAAGAAGCTTATCATATTCTTTTCGTAGATAAAGCATTAACTCGAGCAGCTCATTTTTTGACAATTTTTCAAGCGCCTTATCCTTCAAAAGCCTCACCTCCGACGCAGTATGCCTATATAATTACAAGTATTATATCACTTGATTTTCCATTTGTCAATCCCACAATATATCATATTTGTATTTTATTACATATAAATATACTGATAGTTTACACAATATTGATTTATCATTTTTATAGTGCCGGCAGATGATAAAACGGCATATTTATTAGCCTTGAACATGAAACAATACGAAACCTGCGTTTTTACGCTAATTGCAACTTTCCCCCAAAAAATCTTTCCTATTTTGATTATAGCAACCTGCATAGTCAATATTTTAACATTGTATACTAATACTGTATTTATTAATATTTTGTAAACTTTGATAAATAAATTTCTATCATTAGCCAAATATTAATTCAGCCCCAGATTGGTCCTTATTTAACGACAACTGTTCACTGCAAAGTAAATAAACTTTACACATCTATATTGACAAGCTCCTGAACTTTACACGTTCGATAAAGCAAGAAAAAATCGGCAAATTTCATGTATTCACCGATCTATCATCAATTTTGCTTTCTCACAACAGCATATTCATCATCAAGCCTGTAATATGGACAGCTATATTCGCTGTCGCTCATTGATCTGTATGCTTCGTCCTCGTCAAGATCGACCATGCAGCAGTAACATTCACAATCCTCATCAAAAACGTAATTCACACAGCTTTCGCAACGGCTGACTATTTTCTTTGCCTTTGTCATAACAGCCTCCTATTTAAGCACCTTTTTAAGTATACTATTTATAAATACAAGTGCGTCCTTCATTTTTTTCATATCACTATCTGAAACACTGGAAAATTTACCAAGTATATCATCAAGTATCTCGTTTTTCATCTTTTCCATAAAGCGCATAGCTTCGTCAGTGAGCCTGATGTTGATAACTCTGCGATTATCGGGGTTTTGCATTCTGATAACAAAGCCCTTGTCAACAAGCTGTGCCACAGCCCTTGTTGCCTGCTCATTAGAAGTGTTTATCTTGCTTGCAAGCTGTGACATTGTGAGCGTTCCCTCAATACATAGTGACAGCATTATTATCTGCTGAGTTCTTGTTATATCATACTTTTTCTTATCAAACGTATCAAATACCAATTTTCTGCTGAGAGGGTATATCTCATACATTGACATGATACATTCACGACGTACATTGTCTACCATTTTTACTTCCTCCACATAACACGCATATGAGCGTAGGTCGATTATTTTTCCACACACAGTAATTATATCATATGTTTCTCATTTGTCAATAGCAGAATTATATCAATATTTGATTTTGTTAAGTTATTCTTTTAGGGGTTTTGTTTATGAAGATAGATTATATGCGCATGGCAAGTTTTAGAATTTTACATATTAACAAAAAGTTCAGTCGAAATTTCTGTAAATTATAGCTGCCAGCTTAACACAAGACGGTAAGAATGTGGTATAATAATTAATGAAGTAAAAATAGATTATGGAGGTTTAAAGTATATGTTGTGTACTGAGTGTAAAAAAGAGCAAGAAAAACGTATTCCTAACGAGGAAAAAGAAAATGCACAGCCCGCCGAAAAAGTGTACAGCGACGTACATACAACACTGAAATCAAAGCGTTCAGCCGCTTTGATACTTTTGACTGGTGCTACGCTTATGCTTATAATGGTGTTCATTCTTTTTTGGCTTATCATGTTGCCGAATCTTCCACAAGACAACAGCGTCCTTGCGAATAACTGTGCAAATATATGCCAGACCGCTAAGGAATATATCGGGATCTGATCTTCAAGACGATTTGCTCCTGCCTTCGGGTGGGAGTTTTTTTGTTTTATGGCGATTTTACAAGCTTTTTACGGCACCTGCATTGACATCATATTCGTTTGGCGGTATAATAATACAGTATGATATAAGATGCCTTTCTTACGATAGGAGTTAGGAGAAATAAGAATATGAATAACAAGGTCTACGATAACAGAGAGTTATCATGGCTTAAATTTAACGAGAGAGTTCTTGAAGAAGCTCAGGACAGCTCTACGCCGCTTCTTGAAAGATTGCTTTTTCAGTCTATATTTGCAAGCAATCTTGACGAGTTTTTTAGGGTGCGTGTGGGTTCACTTTATGATTCCTCGCTTGTGGACGACGATCATAAAGACAACAAGTCCAAAATGCGTCCATCTGAACAGCTTTCTGCAATATTTGAGCGTGTTCATGAGCTTATACCAATAAAAGATAAGACATACAAAGCTATCTGCGAGGAACTGGAGCTTAAAAATATAGTACATAAAAACATAAAGGCTCTCACTGAACAGGATAAGAAATTTCTTGAAGCTTATTATGCCTATGAGGTCAAGCCGTTTCTTAACGCCTTTATTATCGATAAAAGGCACCCTTTCCCGTTTCTTGCAAATCAAAGTATTTATGCGGTCGCAAAACTCGCTTCAAAGTCTGCCGTCACAGTGGGTATAGTTAGCTGCAACGAGAAATTCCAGCGTGTGATCTTTCTTCCTGCTGACGAAGGGTGCATAAACTATATCCTTGTAGAAGAGCTTATTCTCCATTATGCTGACAAGGCATTTGAGGGCTATAAAATAGAAGAAAAGGCTCTTATGAGAGTGACACGAAACGCCGACATCGACGTCGACGAGGGCTTTGACTCGGAACTTGATTTCAGACAAAATATGTCTGAGCTTATCAACAAGCGTAAAAGGCTTTGCCCTGTGAGATTGCAGCTTTCAAAGCAAATATCCGACACTGTGCTGAACGAACTGCTTTCAAGGTTGGAGCTTTCAGAAAAGCAAGTCTTTGTGGAGAAAACTCCCCTTGATATGTCCTATGTGTTCGCTGTGTTTGACAAGGCATCGGACAGAAAAGAGCTTTTTTTTCCGAAGCAGGAGCCTCAGCCCTCTGCGATGATAGACCCGTCAAGGTCAATGATAGAGCAGATAGACGAAAAGGATCTTTTTCTGCACTATCCTTATGAGTCCATAAAGCCTTTTATCAGGCTTCTTGACGAGGCGGCTAAGGACGATAGCGTTACGTCTGTCAAAATGACTTTGTATCGTGTGGCGAAGAACTCCAAGGTCATAAAGGCGTTGTGCAACGCCGCTGAAAATGGCAAGGACGTGCTTGTGCTTGTGGAGCTGAGGGCACGTTTTGATGAGGAAAACAATATAGGCTGGTCAAAGCTTCTCGAGGAGTCAGGCTGTCATGTAATGTATGGTCCGCAGGGACTTAAAGTCCATTCAAAGCTTTGTCTTATTACAAGAAAAGTTGGCGACAGCGTTAAGTACACTGTTCAGGTGGGTACAGGAAACTACAACGAAAAGACCGCAGGGCTTTATACCGACCTTTGCCTTATGACATCAAACAATGACATTGCTCAGGATGCTTGCGAGGTGTTCAGAACGCTGTCAATGGGCGAGCTTGTGGAAAACTCAAAGGCACTTATGGTCGCTCCCCACTGTCTGCAAAATAAGGTAGTGGAGCTTATGGATAATGAGATAAGCATTGCAAGAGCAGGCGGTGAGGGATATGTTGCCGCAAAGCTCAATTCTCTTACTGATAAGGTGCTTATGGACAAGATAATAGAATGTTCTCAGGCAGGCGTGAAGGTAGAGCTTGTTATAAGAGGTATATCCTGCCTTGTGGCAGGCGTGGAGGGCGTTACTGACAATGTTCAGATACGCTCAATAGTGGGCAGATATCTTGAACACGCAAGGATATATATTTTCGGCACAGGTGTTCGCAAAAAGGTATACATATCCAGCGCAGACTATATGACAAGAAACACCACAAGGCGAGTTGAGGTCGCCGCACCTATCCTCAGTGAAGAAGTAAAAAAACGTGTCCTCGATATTTTTGACACCCAGATGCAAGACAACGTAAAAGCAAGGATAATGCAGCCTGACGGAAAATATGTCCGTGCAGAGCGTGGAGATATCGCCATTGACGCACAAAGCAGATTTTACGCTGAAGCATACGCCAATGCACCAAAGCCTGCTCCTGTTAATGATTCAAAGGCTGTCGAGCCTGAAAAGGAGAAAAAGGGCTTTTTAGGCTGGCTCAAAAGGCTATTCAGAAGAAAAAAGAAATGATATACAATGCGGTCATATTCTAATGGCTGCATTTTTTTGTACAAAAAAAGGGACAGACTTTCGCCTGTCCCTTAAATTTTTATTCATTACTTCTTATCTGCAAAAGCGTTGTTGATAGCTGAAACAAGACCCTTGATAGAAGATACGATGATATCTGAGTGTCTGCCGACGCCCCAGTACATTTTGTCGCCGCAGGAGATTCCAACATACGAAACAGCCTCAGATGTTGACTTTCTTTCAAGGGCGTGTTCTGTGTATGTTTCTACGGTAAAATCAAAGTTCAAAGCCTGCTTGATAGCATTTGCCACAGCGTCAAGACGTCCGTTGCCCTCTGCTGTATGATCGTCTGTTACACCGTTTACTGAAGCTGTGATAGCGGCGCAGATAGTGCCGTTCTGCTTCTGAACATAGTGTGCTTCAGGAATGTCAACAGGTGCGCACTTGTTGAGGTACTCGTCCTTGAATATCTTGTAGACCTCATCAGGCATAAGCTCCTTGTGCTTGTGGTCTGAAACAGCCTTTACCTTATAGCCAAAGTCCTCTCTCATCTTCTTTGGAAGATCGTAGCCGAACTGATTTTGGAGGATAAAGCCTATTCCTCCCTTGCCTGATTGCGAGTTTATTCTGATAACGTCACCGTCATACTCTCTGCCAACGTCATGCGGATCGATAGGAAGATAAGGAACTGTCCACTTGTCACAGCTCTTTTCTTTTCTCCAGTTCATGCCCTTTGCGATAGCGTCCTGATGTGAGCCTGAGAATGCAGCGAATACAAGTGCGCCTGAATATGGGCTTCTGTCATAAACCTTCATTCTTGTAACTCTCTCGTAAAGCTCTACCAGTGCAGGCATATCTGAGAAGTCCAACTTAGGGTCAACTCCGTGAGTGTACATATTAAGTGCGATAGTAACGATATCGGCATTGCCTGTTCTCTCACCATTGCCGAAACAAGTACCCTCTATTCTGTCAGCACCTGCAAGCAGACCCATTTCGCAGTCTGCCACTGCACAGCCTCTGTCATTATGTGGGTGAAGTGAAACTATAACGTTCTCTCTGTTGTGAAGAGTGTCGCACATATACTCTACCTGCTGAGCATAAACATGAGGCATTGACATTTCAACTGTTACAGGCAGGTTGATGATGACCTTGTTATCAGGTGCAGGCTGCCAGATGTCGATAACAGCGTTGCAAATATCTCTTGCAAACTCAGGCTCTGTGCCTGTGAAGCTCTCAGGAGAATACTCGAATACGATATTGCCCTTTGCGTGCTTCTTATACTCGTTACAGAGCTTTGCACCGTCTGTAGCTATCTTGATTATCTCTTCCTTAGACTTTCGGAAAACCTGCTCTCTCTGTGCAACAGATGTTGAGTTATAAAGGTGGACAACAGCGTTCTTTGCACCGTCGATAGCTTCAAATGTTTTCTTTATGATATGCTCTCTTGACTGTGTAAGCACCTGAATAGTAACATCATCAGGTATCATGTTCTTCTCAATAAGTGTGCGGCAGAACTCATACTCTGTTTCAGAGGCGGCAGGGAAACCTATCTCTATCTCCTTAAAGCCTATCTCAACGAGCTTTGTGAAAAACTCCAGCTTTTCTTCAAGGCTCATAGGAATGATAAGAGCCTGATTTCCATCTCTCAGGTCAACAGAGCACCATGCTGGTGCGTGGTCAACATACTCTTTTTCAGCCCACTTCATGCACTTTACAGGAGGCATATAATAGCCTCTCTCATACTTTTCTACGTTTTTCATGTCAGATCCTCCTTATAAATATAAAGCCGATAATTATTTTGATAGTGATGTGGAAAAGGGCATAAAAAAATCGCCACTCCTACCAAAAAGGAGAGACGAGCTTTGCCGTGTTACCACTCTCATTCATATACGGCTCACACCGCATATCTCAGCCGCATCTATCAATGCGTATCTCTATAACGGGAGAACCCGTGAGCGGCTAATAAGATTTCACCGTTCAGGCTCGGGGACGAGTTATCACAAATTCCGCATACCGTCTTGCACCCACCGACGGCTCTCTGTAATGTCAGAACTTTGCTTTTGTTCCTGTCAACGCCTTTGTCATATTGTTTTTATTATACCCATACTTCCCGCTTTTGTCAATAGGACAATTGTCGATTTAACAATTTGTTAATATTCGATGCTAAATCGTTTTCCCTGACGTTAAATGTAGGGGCTGGCGTCCCATGCAAAATAATCTTAAAATATTCTTATTACGCTTTTCAAATGCTTAAAAGTATCTTAATTAGCCTGTCTGTCGGTTGACAAAGAATAAGCAATGGTCTATAATAATAGATGCTGGCTGAGGGGGTTACCCCTCATACTTTTGTACAAAAGGGGATCTATAACATGATATTTGAAAACATTAAAAAGCTTGTAACATATGGTCTGGAAAGCGGACTTATTGAGGAGAGCGACAGAGTTTATACTACAAACAGGCTTCTTGAAGCCCTTGACCTTGAGGAATATGACGAGCCAGCGGAGGAGTTTTCTGACGTTGATCTTGAAAGCACTCTCAAAGAGCTTCTCGATTACGCTGTGGAAAAGGGCCTTACAGAAAATTCTATTGTATACAGAGATCTTTTCGACACAAAACTCATGGGGCTTCTTACTCCAAGACCGTCAGAGGTAGACACAAAGTTCTGGGGACTTTACAACCACCAGTCTGCAAAGGTCGCAACTGACTATTTCTACAAGCTTTCGCAGGACACGGACTACATAAGAAGATACAGAGTAAAGAAGGATATGCGCTGGATAGCTCCAACTGAGTACGGCGACCTTGATATAACTATCAATCTTTCCAAGCCTGAAAAAGACCCGAAAGCCATTGCGGCGGCAAAGCTTGCAAAGCAGTCGGGATATCCTAAGTGCCTGCTGTGCTATGAGAACGTGGGATATGCAGGACGAGTGAACTCCCCTGCAAGACAGAACCACCGTGTTATATCCCTTAAAATAAACGGCACAGACTGGGGACTTCAGTATTCCCCATATGTTTATTACAACGAGCATTGTATCCTTTTCAATAAGAAGCATACTCCTATGGTAATAGACCGTTCGGCATTTGAGAAGCTTTTTGACTTTGTTAGACAGTTCCCGCACTATTTCATAGGTTCAAACGCTGACATGCCTATCGTTGGCGGATCTATCCTTTCGCACGAACATTTTCAGGGCGGTCATTATACTTTTGCAATGGCGAAAGCACCTGTTGAAGAAAAGATAGTTTTCGAGGGCTTTGAGAACGTTGACGCAGGTATCGTTAAATGGCCTATGTCCGTTATCAGAATAAACAGCGAGGACAAAAACGCTCTTGTTGACCTTGCTGACAAGATACTCAAAGCTTGGAGAGGCTACACCGACGAAGAAGCGTTCATTTACGCTGAAACTGAAGGCGAGCCGCACAACACTATCACCCCTATCGCAAGAATGAGAAACGGCAGATATGAGCTTGACCTTGTGCTTAGAAACAACATCACAACCGAGGAATATCCTCTTGGCGTTTATCACCCGCATCAGGAGCTTCATCATATAAAGAAAGAGAATATCGGTCTTATCGAAGTAATGGGTCTTGCAGTGCTTCCGTCAAGACTTAAGGGCGAAATGGAGAAGCTTGCGCAGGTTCTGGTCACAGAGGGAACAGAGGGTGTACGCCGTGACAAGCTGATAGAAAAGCACGCTGACTGGGCTGAGGAGATATCAAAGAAAAACAATATAACAGCCGAGAACGTTCATGAGGTCTTGCAGAAAGAAATAGGCATCGTGTTCGCAAAGGTGCTTGAACATGCAGGCGTTTACAAGAGAAACAAAGACGGAAAAGCTGCATTTGAAAGATTTATAGACTATGTGAACAACAAGTAATAAAGAAAGAGGTGAACGCCCGTATCTCGCAGGAGAGATCCCGCAAGGGTGCGGGCATTTTTATGCTCAGATTTACAAGACAGCATATAAAGGAAACAGCAATAATTCTGGCAATAGTCATTTTTATAGGCACACTGTGGTTTTTAGGCTACAAAAGGCATATAAGAGATACGATCAATCAGGCTTATGACGTTACGCCTATATCCGCCATACAGTTACAGCTTGCTTCGTCATCAAAGGCTGATAAGCTTATGATAGTGGCTCACCCTGATGACGAAGTGCTTTGGGGCGGAGGACATCTTTATGATAAAGGCTATCTTGTTGTGTGTGTAACAAACGGAAGAAATAAGGTGCGTTCTCAGGAGTTCAAGGACGTGGTGACTGCCTCGGGCAACGAGTGTATAATGCTTGAATATCCTGATAAAGTCAGGGGTAAGCGTGACGATTGGGCGCTTGTTAAGGACGGTATCGAATCTGACCTTGAAAAGATAATGACCTGCAAGGATTGGAAGCTTATAGCTGTGCATAATCAAAAAGGCGAATATGGTCATATCCACCATGTAAACGTGCATAATTACGTCACTGAGATATACGATAAAAACGATATCCAGTGCGACCTTTACTGCTTTGGCAAGTATTACAAGGCTAGCCGTATGAAAGTGGTGGGCAACACTTTGCCAAAGATATCAAAAGAGAGATACGAGTTCAAGAAAAAGCTTGCGGATATGTATACCTCTCAGGAGAAAACTGTAGACAAGCTGTGGCATATGGCTTATTATGAGGATTGGACGCTGTATAAACGCTACAGCGAACACCCTGAAATGAAAAAACAAACTGCAACTGCGCTGGGAGTGGCTGTGAATGAAGCTCAGTAAGAAAAATATAATACATCTGTGTATGCTTACAGGGATATATCTTCTGTTTGTCCTTGCGCTCACAAGGTTTAAATACGCCTATGGCTCTGAGCTTGATTGGGGCGGACAGCACTATGCTATCCCTGATTATTTCAGAAAGCTCTTTTACAAAACAGGGGACTTTTTTCCCTCCTTTGCCCCGAACATAGGTTGTGGTGAGAACATCTATAATCTGTCATATTATGGGCTTTATTCGCCTATAATACTTTTTTCTTATCTTCTGCCCTTTGTGAAAATGTCCACCTATATACAGATAGTATCCATAATAGGCATTATAGCAAGCCTGTGGATATTCTATATATGGATGCGGCAGAAATTCACAGACAACACAGCGTTTGCACTGAGCTTTGTTTTTCTCTTTTCAGCGCCCCTTATCTTCCACAGTCACAGGCACATAATGTTCGTAAATTATATGCCGTTCCTGCTTTTAGGTTTTATGGCTATCGAGGATTATTTTGAGGGCAAGAGAAAATACATGGTGACGCTTTGGGCATTTTTGATGCTCATGACAAGCTATTTCTTTGCAGTGTCGGGTCTTGCGGCAATGGCAGTGTATGGCGTTTACCGCTGGCTGAAAATAAATGAAAAGCCAACTTTCAAGAAATTCTGCAAAGACGGAACAGCATTCGCTTTCAGGCTTATCCTGGCAGTGATAATGGCGTGTGTGCTTATCCTGCCGACACTGCACTGTATGCTCTCAGGCAGAGAGGCAGGCAACAGCCATGTTGATCTCAAGTCGTTCATACCAGGTGTAAACTTGAAATTCCTGCTCTATTATCACTACTCAATGGGGCTTTGCCTTTTCACAGTGCTTAGCATAATATCGGCGGTGTTCTCAAAACAACGCTATAGAAGATTTCTCGGGATCGTTATGATGGTAATAGCCACCTGCCCTATAATAGTCTATATGTTAAACGGCACACTGTATGTTGACCCGAAAGTTCTTATACCTTTCCTTCCTCTTGGTATGCTCCTTTTCGGACACACCTATTTTGATATAATAAGAGGAAAGCTAAAGCTTAAACCACTTGCAGTGATAACCCTTTTAGTTGCATTGGCAGGAGTTTTCTGGTTCAAGACCACCAAAAAAGTGGAGTTTTATATTATCCTTGACTTTGTTGTGCTTATGTCGAGCCTGTTTGTATACAGACGTTGCAAAAAAGAGTTAATACTTAATATAGGAATGTCCCTTTGCCTCGTGGTATCCACAGTATATGCAAACTTTGCAGACGAACTTGTGCCTTTAAGAGAGCTTGAATATGATAACAGCAGTGATATGAATACACTTGCAGATTATGTCGGCTCGCAAGAGGAGATATCGAGGACTTCAAACTGCGTTGATGAAGTGAACACAGTGAACATGATATATAATGCAGATTATTACACCATGTCAATATATTCCTCACTGCACAATAAAGATTACAACAAATTTTATTACAGCGAGATATACAACGAAAATTCATACCGCAACACTTCCCTGACCACTCAGACACGAAGCCTTATTGCTGATATGTATTTTTCAAACAGATATCTTATCACTGACGACCCAGTAAAGGCAGTGTCAGGCTACAAGAAGATAAAAGAGAGCGGAAGCCTTTCACTTTATGAAAACAATGACGTTCTGCCTTTTGGATATGCTACCAATGCTCTTATCGGCAGAAAAGAATATAATTCCCTGAATTATCCTTACTCAGTGGAAGCTCTTTTCAATAATATAATAGTTGAGGATAAGACGGAAAAGTCATTTTCATCTGATATCAAAAAGGTGCGCTCCATCAACTTTACAGAGTGCGACCAGATAAAGCGTGAATGGGGAAAATACACCATTGACGCCAAAAAGCCTTTCACTCAGGAGATAACTCTTCCCGAAACGCTCACGAACAATGAGATAATGTTTGTATCTTTCAATGTGAACAACGATATAAAGGGTGGCAGAAAGGACGCTTGGGTGTCCATAAACGGCAATAAAAACAAGCTCACTGCACCTGATTGGAAGTATTACAATAATAACAGACGTTTTGAATATGTCATAACCACAGGTCAGGACTATAGTGCAGACAGCGTTAAAGTGAATTTCTCTGACGGCAAGTATGAGATAACCAACGTTCGCTGTTATGTCATCGACAAAGACAGCCTTGTGCGTGACGTTGACCCGTTTATCATAGACAAGAAGACCTCTCACGGAGATGTGATAAACGGCACTATAGACGTTAAAAATGACGGCTATTTCACCATTTCCATTCCGTATACCGATGGTTTCACCGCCGAGATCGACGGCAAAGAGGTGCAGTGTGAAAAGACCGACACTGCATTCCTTGGCTTCAAGATACCAAAAGGCAGCCACAGCATAAAGATAACCTTTACCGCACCGTTGCTCCACAAGGGCATAGTTCTCTCAGGTGCAGGCTTGCTCATATTCTTAGCATTCGTTATTATTGACAGAAGAAAATCAAAAGCTTCAAAGTAGAAAAAATAAAAGCGACAGAAATCTGGATCTGTCGCTTTTTTTGTCGTATGTTTGGGTTTGTCTATTCACTTATTACATAAAATATGATAAAATAACAAAGTGATTGTGTGACTTTTGTCAAAGGTTCTGTCTGAATCCCTCACCAATGGTAACATTTTCGTATGCAAGTTCACGCATTTTCAGCATTACGTCATGTGGAGTTTCTCTCATTCCGCCCGTTGCCCAATCTATTATTATTCCGCAATAACCATGAGAATAAAAATCGGCAAAGAACTTCGCCTTATCGGAACGCTTTCTGGTTATAGCAACAGCGTGATAGAAAAATCTGATGAACAGCTTGTGCATACTTCTGAAAAGATAATGCTCGAATATCTTTTCGTTGCTTTTTAGCGTGTTTGAGTAAAAGCGCTTGTCTTTGAGCATATTTACGAGAAATCCTTCAAGACGCTCATACCAGTTGTCGTAGTTTACGCCTTTGGTGATGTCAGCGAAAAGCTCGTGAAGATAGATATAGCTCAAAAGCTCATATTTATCCTGAAAATGGTAATAAAAAGACTGGCGGTTAAGACCGCACTCACCTGTTATATCGGATATGGATATTTTATCAAAAGGTTTTTGCTCGCAGAGTTTTTTCAGTGAATCACACAAAGCACTTTTGGTTATCGCAGAGCTTGACATTTAACTACATTCCTTTCAGATTCATAACGACAAAAGGTCTTTTTTGAGGAAAAATCAGACTAAGCTGGATTAATGTCAAAAAAGCAGACAATTTGCGCTAACTTTTATTATATCATAAATTTATGAAATTTCAATAACTTTTTATAAATATTTTATCATTATCATATTTTTTACAGGGGGAAACGGCATGAAAAACAATATCATCACAGAATTTATAAATGGTCAAAGCTGTAGAGCGTATGAAGCCCTGGGGGCAGTAAAAATAGAGAACGGCATAAGATTTTCCACCTATGCGCCCCATGCAAGAAAGGTAGAGCTTTGCCTGAATGGAGATATTATCCCTATGGAATGTGATGAACGTGGGGTATGGAGCGTTGAACGCCCTGCAAAAGAGGGTGACATTTATCAGTATGTTATCACAACGCCTACTCTTGAAAAGCACTACCGCTCAGACCCTTTTGCGGTGTACAGCGAGGTAAGACCGAAAAATGCGTCTGTGGTGTATGATATCAACAGCTATAGCTGGAATGACCAAGAATGGCTCTCAAAGCGTGACAAATGCTATGAAAAGCCAATGAACATATATGAGGTACATTTCGGCTCGTGGCGCATAAAAGAGGGAAAAGAAGAAACCGACCGCTTTTACACCTATGAAGAAATGATAGACCTGCTCATACCTTATGTAAAGGAAATGGGCTATACCCATATCGAGCTTCTGCCACTGACGGAATATCCTTATGACGGCTCATGGGGCTATCAGGTGTCGGGATATTTCTCCGCAACCAGCCGTTACGGCGACCCTAGAGGGCTTATGAAGTTCATAGACGCTTGTCATTCGGAAAATATCGGCATTATTCTGGACTTTGTGCCCGTGCATTTTGTCCGTGATTTCTATGCCCTGCACATCTATGACGGAGGCTTCCTCTTTGAAAGCGACAACGAGTATGACAGATACTCCGAGTGGGGTACTGCCCTGTTTGACTACACAAAGCCTCATGTGCTTAGCTTTGTAAAATCCTCAGTTAATTTCTGGATAGAAAAATATCATGTTGACGGATTGAGATATGACGCAGTTGCAAACCTTATCTATCGTCACGGCAATACTGATGACGCTGTGAACGACAGCGGTATATGGTTCTTGAAGAACACTAATTACGCCATTCAGAAAATGCACCCTGACGTTATGCTTTTCGCAGAAGATTCCACAAACTACACAAAGGTAACTGCCCCTGTTGAGTTCGGCGGTCTTGGCTTTGACTATAAATGGGATCTGGGCTTCATGAACGATACCATTAATTATATAAAGACTCCGCCTTTTGAACGCAGAAATCATCACAATAAAATGACCTTCTCCATGAGTTATTTCTATAATGACCTTTTCATTCTTCCTTACTCCCACGACGAGGTAGTTCACGGCAAGAAAACCATGGTGGATAAGGTGTTCGGCAGTCAGCAGGAGCAGTTTGCTACCATAAGAGCACTGTATACTTTCCAATTCACTCACCCTGGCAAGAAACTCAACTTCATGGGCAACGAGCTTGGCGAATATCTTGAATGGCGTGATGAAAAAGAGCTTGGCTGGAATTTGCTTACATATCCTATACACGATTCATTACACGAGTATGTGAAAGCACTCCACAAGCTTTATCTTGAACAGCCTGCACTGTATAAGTCCGACTATAATTCCACATCCTTCCGCTGGATAGACGCAGACAACAAAAATCAGTGCATTTATGCCTACCGCAGAAGCGACCCTTCCGGCAAAACGCTTTATATGGTGTTCAATTTTTCCGGAAGCTATCAGAACTATAACCTGAAGGTCGAGCAAAACGGAGCCTACAAAGAGCTTCTCAACTCTGACCGTGATATTTATAGTGGATCAAACTGCATAAACAGCGGCCTTTATACCACAAACTATAAGCTGCCCCTCAGACTCGCACCTCTCAGCAGCGTTATAATTACCACAGAATGAGAAAAAAATATTAAAAATCATAAAATACTATTGCAAAATGGCGAAATATGCGTTATAATATGAGTGTATGTAATATACAACATTTACACCAAAATCATTTGAGAGGAGTTATGTAAATAATGGTTTATTCTCACGAAGTTGAAACAATGTGCCCTATCGCTCAGGGCGTTGCTCACGGTGCAGCTCCAATTCCAGAAGAAGCAAAGTGGGTAAAAGCTAAGGAAATCAAGGATATCTCAGGCTTTACACACGGTATCGGCTGGTGTGCTCCACAGCAGGGCTGCTGCAAGCTGACACTTAACGTAAAAGAGGGCGTTATTCAGGAATGTCTCGTTGAAACTATCGGCTGCTCAGGTATGACACACTCTGCTGCTATGGCATCAGAGATCCTTCCAGGCAGAACAGTTCTCGAGGCTCTTAACACAGACCTCGTTTGCGACGCTATCAACACAGCTATGAGAGAGCTTTTCCTCCAGATCGTTTACGGTCGTTCACAGAGTGCATTCTCTGAAGGCGGTCTTGTAGTAGGCGCTGGTCTTGAGGACCTTGGCAAGGGACTTCGTTCACAGGTAGGTACTATGTATGGTACACTTGCAAAGGGTCCTAGATACCTTGAAATGACAGACGGCTATGTTACAGGTCTTGCACTTAACGAAGATGACGAGATCATCGGCTACAAGTTTGTAAACTTCGGCAAGATGATGGACTTCATCAAGGCTGGCGACGATGCTAACACTGCTTTTGAGAAAGCACAGGGTCAGTACGGTAGAGTAGCTGACGCTGTTAAGATCGTTGACCCAAGAAAAGAATAAGGAGGATTTGTTACAATGGCTTTATTTGAATCATATGAGAGAAGAGAAAAGCAGATCCTTGCTGTTATCAATCAGTACGGTATCAACACTATCGAAGAGTGTGCTGACGTATGCAAGGCTAAGGGTCTTGACATTTATAAGCTCGTTGAGGGCATTCAGCCTATCTGCTTTGAGAACGCTAAGTGGGCTTACACAGTAGGCTGCGCTATCGCTATCAAGAAGGGCTGCACAAGAGCTGCTGACGCTGCTGCTGCTATCGGTGAGGGACTTCAGGCTTTCTGTATCCCTGGCTCTGTAGCTGACCAGAGAAAGGTTGGTCTTGGTCACGGTAACCTCGGCAAGATGCTTCTTGAAGAGGATACAGAGTGCTTCGCATTCCTCGCAGGCCACGAATCATTCGCTGCCGCTGAGGGTGCTATCGGTATCGCTGAGAAGGCTAACAAGGTTAGAACAAAGCCTCTGAGAGTTATTCTTAACGGTCTTGGCAAGGACGCTGCACAGATCATCGCTAGAATCAACGGCTTCACATATGTTGAAACAGAAATGGATTACTACACAGGCGAAATTAAGGAAGTATTCCGCAAGGCATACTCTGATGGCCTGAGAGCTAAGGTAAACTGCTACGGCGCTAACGATGTTACCGAGGGCGTTGCTATCATGTGGAAAGAGAACGTAGACGTTTCTATCACAGGTAACTCAACAAACCCAACAAGATTCCAGCACCCAGTTGCAGGTACATACAAGAAGGAAAGACTTGAGAAGGGCAAGAAATACTTCTCAGTAGCTTCAGGCGGAGGAACAGGTAGAACTCTGCACCCAGATAACATGGCTGCTGGTCCTGCTTCTTACGGTATGACAGATACAATGGGAAGAATGCACAGCGACGCTCAGTTTGCTGGTTCTTCTTCAGTTCCTGCACACGTTGAGATGATGGGTCTTATCGGTATGGGCAACAACCCAATGGTTGGTGCTACAGTTGCTTGCGCAGTTGCAGTTGAAGAATCGTGGAAACGATAATCACAGGCTTGTTACCCGCATCGCAAAAGCAAGGATAAATAATGGTTTATCTATAACTGAAATATGTAAACTAACAGGATTGAGTTATGATAATTACATCAAGTATGAACGTGACGAAGTAAAGGATCAATATAAAAACTTTGATACTTTGAAAAAAATATCTGATGTACTAAACATAAATCTTATGAATGATTATTTGTCCTTTAAAACACACTCAAAAGAAAGAGTTTGTTCCTATATGGAATTGCACAATCTATCTATACGCAAATTGGCTAAGATATGTAATGTTAGTGTTACAACAATAAAAAATTGGCGTAATGGAAAGTGTTCCCCTTCCTATGAGATGTGGCAGAGAATATTTAAACAATAGACTTTACAATTTGCAAAAAATGAAAGCAGGGTATTATTTTAATGTCCTGCTTTTTTTGTTTCACTTTTCCATTTTTAGCAAAAAAATAAGGGTATGCCACAACGGACACACCCTTATCTTCTGCATTTGCAACCAATTATTAGGTCGTACCAAATACAAATATGTTTCAACTCACAAGCTATGGCATTGCCATAACTGACATTTATACTATATCAGATTTATAGTGGTTTGTCAATACGTTTTGCTATGTTTTGTATAATTGCACAAATTTAGCTTGTCATTTTTGCTGTTTTGTACATATAAATTTTATAAGACTTTTATAAGACTTTCATAAAACTCTGTCTTATAAATTTCTAATAAAATCTTTAATTTCATAGAAACTATTCTTCCACTATCTCGTTAGCCCTTAACGATATTTTCTTTTTAACCTTTTCGCTTAACCCTTTAAACTGCGGTGTTATGCCAAATCCGCTTTCCATTATAACCATAGCATACGCATTTGCGTCGATCTCTGCACTTTGCAGATTGTATTGTTCAATGTCGGTATCTGTAGAATTAATATAGTTCTGGAAAATCTCAGGGCAATTCTTCATTTGCCATATGTGTCTTAACTCATGTGCGATTGAAAACATAGTATCAAGCGGCATTTTGCCCATACGATATTTAAGTGCGTTATCCGCAGGAACATACTCGGCTAGTTGTGTAGGTGTATGCAAAAACAATACTTCTTCAACTATCGGTTTAGTAATTTTCAAATTACTACATACTATTTCTATGAACTCAGAATAATTTACCATAAAATTGACCGCCTTTTTCTTTAGGTAATATTATTATATCTAATTATTTATATTTCGTCAAGCGTAAAAAATAGGGTACTAGAAATTAATCTAGTACCCTAAAATTATTTCTGAACCAATGTCAGAAGTGGGTAAATACCAAACTCAGCATTGGCTGGTTTTGCGTGAATTGTTCTTTTATCAATATCATAATATCCGTAATAATTCATACCCGAATATGACGATAGCCACATTCCACCAGTAGTATCATAACCAAAGCCTGTTAAAGCTGTAGTAATTGGCTTATTTGCAAAGTATGGCAACTGTGACTCCATGCCTGAATTATCATAGCAACCTGATGTAACATAATGTCCGAAAATCTCAGGCTCACTCGGTAATCTAAGCGAATAGGATGTATAGCTATCACTATAGCCATAGTTTTCCACACTTCTTCCACTACCATTAAAATAAGTGTAACTTGTGGCTGATTTGTTAATCATAAGTGGTAATGGGTCTGAAAACTCAGCAAGATTATTTCCAAAAATATTTTTAAAATGCGCAGTATAAACAGGCATAACCTTTTGCTGAATGAATGTTTTAGAGTATGCGTGAATGTCACCTAAACCTGTAGCGTTATCAATGACATTTGTTCCTATTGGTGAACCAAAAGGCATAAATGTATATGACCGTTTTCCGCTTGAAGCTTTTGTAGTCCTAAGAAAATCTACGGCTACACATACAAAATAAGTATCATACTCTACCGTTTTTGTACTTTCTTCACCATTAACGATACAAGGAACATTTTCAATAGTTCCTTTTAATCTCAGTTCTGTACCAAGACCTACTTCGTAAATATCGCCACGATTTATTTGACCGAGAAGCCCATTTATATTATCTGGATCATTACAATTCCATGTTCCACCTGCGGTATGAGCATTACGATTTAATTTCTCCATGCGAACACAACTTCCACTCAAAATAGATATTTCATCTGTGTTTCTTTTAACCGAGGCGGTCAAATTTTCTATTTGACTTGTAATATCTGCCGTACCGTCATTGTTCATAAGCTCCGTTTGGTTTGCTAGTGAACTAAGTTTGTTATCAGTTTTGTTATATATGCTTACGCTCATTTAGTCTTTCCACCATCCTCGTTATCCTCGCTTTCATACGCTTGTCCTGTGATTTTCTCATACTGCTCGGCTGTGGTCCACTTGCCGACGGCGGTGTGCACCATAGCAACCGACCACAAACGGCTGTCATAGTATCTCTTGACCTTGATGTAGTTCTTACTCATCACCGCTCACCTCATTCAGCTCCACACCACTGAGCATAGCCAGAAAATCAACGTTTGCCTTTATCCTGTCTATCTCGGTGACCTTTGGCTTTCGGAAATTATCTTCCGTCAATCCCAGTTTCTCCACCATATTTTTAGAATAACATTAGTTTATTATAGCCCTCTTTAGTTAATTAAGAATTCTGCCAGCAGTTAATCTGATTGCATACCTCAAGACCCATTTTCTCATACCCTCCATTTGTAGGGTGAACGTTATCCCTTATGTCAGTATCTGGATTCAAAATAAGATGGTTATATGAAACTCTAACTCTTGTAGTAGGATACAGTTCTTTCGCTTTTGTCGTAGCATAATCGCAATATCTAACAACCCTATTTCTGTACAAAGGCTCAAATACAGAGTGCTTCGACTGGTCAGCGTTAGGAGTCGTTGGAAGATTCAAGATAACTTTCACCGATGGATTAAACGCATGAATGCTATCAATCATAGCTTTGATGTTTTCCCATGTAGGTATGATTTTCGTATCATCAAAATTATACAAATCATTGATGCCAAGCTGAATTGCTACAAAATCAACAGACGAATAGTTATGATTTCTCATGTAGTAAGCAAAATCAAACGTCTGTGAAGATGGATTATAAAATGGATTAACAACACCGTCATATGTTTTGTTTGTGAAGTAATCAGATGTAGTCCATCCCGCACGACCTTCGTTATTGTTTCCAGTTCCTTTTCCATCCCCCAGAGTGCCAAGAAGTGTAACGGTTTTGCCATTTTCTGTAAAGAAAGATTTGATTTTTGCGGTCATAACATCATGGTCTACCGTGCTATCTCCAATGCAAAGAAGCGAGCAATCCTGAAGGTTTAATGATTTGCAATTCCTTGCATATCCAGTTCCTGTGTTCGCTTCATTCTTCACGAGATTCAATAGCATGTCGTACAGATTCCACAAATATGCGTTGTTACCATAATATGAAGAGATATTAGAAAACGTATATTTTCCGTCATGTCTGTCTGCCTGTGAACCGCTGTACATGTTTACAAAAAATCCTTTAGGGGTTGCAAAGCTATCTGTATACCAACTTTCTTCAATTCCAACAGTCATAAAATATTCACTTTTTGGCAATGAACATCCGATGTTGTCAGTCAGCAATGACATCGTGTATTTTTTACTGTCAACATATTCAATAGTAGCGATTTTGCTACTTTCAATTATTTCATCTGTTAACTTTTTTGATGCACTTGAATAAGGTTCGTATATAGTAGGTGCGCCATCATCAGTCAGTTCGACCATCGAATCAACATCTAAAAAATAGGACTTATTAAGTGTAATCCTAACGAATGCTACACCGTTTGGAATAGTACAAGTAGTCTTATTGTAGTCTCCACCGCTTTTTACGTTTTTATCTGCATCAAACATGCAAATTGATGCATAACTGCTCTGTATGAATTTACCAGAAGATATCAAATAACGAGATAAAGTAACAACTTTGCCAGATTCAACTGGAATATAATCTGTGACAAAATTATTTCCATACGTTTCTGTGTTTCCATTCGGATTGATATAGTTGTATGGAGAAGTTGTAACCTTTGTCTTATCAAGAAGATTTTTTGATTTAACATTAGTCAACAAATCATCTATGTCTTCCTTTAGCTGACTAACATTACTATTTGTATTATTAATTTCTGTTTTAGTTGCAAATGTACTGTTGGCTAATTCTTTAGTATAATAGTTAGAGGTTAAATTATTATATTCAGTATCTAATTTTGTAGCAGTATTAGATATCTCTAATTTCATAGAAACTATATCAGCTTTATCAGCAGCTACACTTGCTTTGTCTGTGGCAACCTGTGCGGCTATCTTTTCCATTTCCGCTTTATCGTATAAAATCACCGTTTCATCATCGGTGATATATACGATTGTTCCGTCTTTTATAGTGGATTTATCAACAGCTTCCCACTCGGCTTTTGTACCAATCCACTTTTCACTTTCAATCTTGTTGCCTAATTCAGTGACAGATTTTTTAGCATTAGCCGCCATACCTCTGGCAATAATATCTGTAGCCATAAATCCACCTCCTTAATATGTTATAGTTCCCCAAATTTTGTTTACACCCTTGACATTTTTAACAGTTACACTATAGTAACCACTAACATCTCCTGCGTAAACATTTTCCGTTGTAATCGTATCAACTGTTGAGAAGTCGCTCAGATCAACCATCATAAGCACTTCCTCTGCGCCATTCTGAGTCAGTTTTCCTACAACCTGAAAACTACCAGTTCCCGAAGCCTGTACTTTAAAATCAGCACCAATGCCAACTTTCAGCTCAAAAGCTTTTCCGTTTTCATACAGGTTTCCGTTTGTAGCACAATACGCCATAGTTCATCTTCCTTTCGTATAAATAAAATATAACAAGGGCGAAGCTGTGTTACCTCGCCCTTTAAAAACAAAACAATTAGTATTACTTAATAGCACTTGCAAGCTTCTTGATAAACTTCTCACCTGCAATGCTAGTCTGCTTATAACCCCACTTTTTCAGTAAAGCATTAACAGCCTTTTCAGTGCCGTCACCAAAAATACCGTTCTCGTCAAGTGTAACGTTGTGAAGTTTTCTTGCCTTAGCTATGATGAGCATTTCTTTCAAAGCAAGAACACCACTGGTCTTATTACCCTTTTTATAACCAGACTTTTCGAGTGTTGGAAGTTCATTAGTTTTTTGCTTTTTAAAACCATTAAGACCCTTTTTCTTTATAATTGCGGTAAAATCTTTATAGGCATAATTGCAATCACAGTTTCCATTTACACCTGAAACCGAGCCTTTACTTGTGTACTGCCACATACCATAGCTACCACCGTATGAAGGCTTTGACTTGTCAAATTCGGCAAGCCATACACAATATTTGTTTTTACAATCACTAGGAACTTTACTGTTAAGAAAAGCAGTATAGCTATAAAGCATTACATAATAATTTTTCTTTTCACAATAACCGCAAAAAGCATTAATTATACTACCTATAGTAGAAGCCGATAAATCGCACTGTGTACAATCTTCTATATCAAAAGCAATAGGCATTTCAAAAGTTTTACCCTTGATTGCCTCAAGAAACACCTTGGCTTCTAATTCGGCTTCTGCCTTTGTTAGAGCATATGAATACCAATAAGCACCAACTTTAAGTCCTGCTGATTTTGCCTTTTTGTAATTGGTTTCAAAACATTCGTCTTTCTGATCGATATGTTTGCCGTAGCCTGCGTTTATCATAACAAAGTCATATCCTGCCTTTTTTACTTTGTTAAAATCTACATTAGTACCCTGCCAATGGGAAACATCTATACCTTTTATTGTTGTTGCCATATGTATACTTCCTTTCCAATTAATCTTCCTTTACAGGCAGTTTATTTAATTCGTCTACACAGTTATGCACAAAACTATTGCCACCAATAGATGAATAGCTTTCGTATAGCCTTGCGAGATTTTCTTTTTCATATAGCGAGATACTATTTTCTTTCATTCTTGAATTATAAATCGCTAAAATAGAATTTCTCAGCGTAGCCTGCAAAGCCAAACTTTGTTTTTGCAACTGAGTTTCCATGCTTTGGTTCTGTTCTACCTGTCTTTCCACTAATGCTGTTAATTTATCTATTTTTTTATTTAGATTATCTTTGCCACTTGTTTTTGAAATCCACCCTACAAATCTATTCCTGATTGGTTTAACAATAATTGTTATCAGTGCCAAAATGGTTGTAATACTTCCACAATAGGTAGCAATTTCCTTAACTGTGTTCATAATTACTCACCGCCATTCTTAACCTCGTCAATAAAATCTGTGAGTGATTTATAGTTCATATCCTTAACAGCACTTTCAAGCAAGATAACAAGCTCTACATCGGAAATCTTAATGCCCTTTTCTTCAAGCAGGGCAAGCATGGTTTCTTTAGCCTTTTCAAGCTTTTCTGTACCGTGAACGTCTTTATAAATCTGTTCTATGTATTTAACTGTTGTAGCCGCCACATCTTTCTTAATGCTGTCATTTGCGATTTTTGTATACTTCGATTTTACAAAACCGACAATAGCCGTCATAACCGCTGTTAAAATTACAGGTAAATACTCTGTAATCATCTGAGTAATAATCTCTTTCATAACTTTTCCTCCAATAATAAAAGAGGGTTGTTAGCCCTCTTTCTATTTCAGTATTATTTTTATATGTGTTTCATCAATACGTTTGATAACCCTATAACCACTATCTGACTTGGTTGCCACGCCATTCGCACTAGCCGTACAATATCCGTTGATTTTGCACGTTCCGTCATCTTGAACTACCAACTGTCCTAATAAACCAACTTTGCTATACTCTTTTCTTGCCCCACGAGGAACATATTCAAGCGTATCGTTATAGTTTTCACTGACTATAGGATTGTGTGACTCATCATAAATCAACCGTCCATAAACATCTGTTTTATACTTATCATGCCAATCTAATTCAGCAGAGTTGCCAACAATAGATGGATTGGCTGATATGACGCCGAGTATATAATCGTCTTTATTTGCAAGCTTGATTTTATCACCGTCAAGCGTAACGAATAATCCGATCCTATCTTGATTGTCAACATTTCCGTCAAGCCATTCAAAATATTCGGCATAGTCAGCACCAATAGTTTTGTACGCACCGCCAGCATAAACATTGCCTGAAAAGTCCACTTGCATTGCAGAATTTTCAAGTGCAGAACCATTTCCTATATTAAATAGTATATCAGCGTTTTCCGAGCTTTTATAAGTTTGTTTTGCATTGACACCTATAACAGTTTGGTTATCCGCTGTGGCACGATTATGTGAACCTGCAACGAAACAATTATCATAATTTATAATTTCGTTATTATATCCAAACACGGCATTATATTTTGCCATTTGGTCTTTAGCTTTATCGCCCTTAACAGTATTCAATGTGCCAACTACAATACTATCAGCTACACCCTCTAGCATATTATTCATACCATTAACATATGTATCACGAGAATTGAAAACAGTATTTTTTGCACCGCTACAATCAACCGCCACGCTATATTCAGATGTATTCCACATACCGCTGACGTGATTAGAAAATCCACCAACGCTAGTATTATTAAAGCCTGTTAAGGAATTTAAACTGCTATTTCCACGAGTATAGAGTAACATATGTAACATTCTGTTAGTTTTCATTTCTGAAAAATCAATATAATTATTGCTGTCATAACTATATTCGTAACAATGGTTTGCTTGACCTTCAAGATGGTTGTAATTGCCATGAGCAATATTTTCAAGACGAATAGTAATCTGTTCTGTTCCATCAGGGGCTATAGTATAAAAATAAGAATCGCCATAATAATTAAACTTTTCTGAGATGTGTCTACTACCACTACTATCAACGTATTCAACAAATCGTCCTACACTAGAATTTTGACTTCCTAGAGGTACAGGTTTACCATTCCTGATAGCAATGTAGCCAGCGTTTATACCGCCACCACGGAAATAGATCCACACACTATCTCCCATGCTTAAAATCTCACCTGATTTATTCAAGAAAGATTTTTCAGCACCATTATACTCTAATAGCGAAACAACAGCCGTGCAGTTTGTAGAGTCATAGCTTTTAACTGTTCCATAGGTGTAACCAAGTGTTTTTTTATTATCTTGACTTTCCTTAATCAGCTTATTCATTTTAGACATTCTGTACACCGCCTTTACGAATAATCAGCTAAAACCATTTTGCAGTTACCCACATAATTAACACCATTCATTGTAAATTTTACAACAGTTCCGTCAGCAGGAAATATATTACTTTGCCCCATATAAACATAGAATATTCCGTCAGTTTTAGCAGCGTACTGACCCTCAATTGTACTGTTCAATGGTATATTAAAATCAACTTGTGGTACAAGGTTCGTACCGCCATTGTGTAAACTTTGACTAAACATATTATACAAGCTTGCCATTTTGCTTCCTTGATGACCTGAGTTTGACGTTGGTGTAAAGAAACCTGTAATTTCTGTATTGTCAGATAACTTTCTCATTTTTGCAATAGCCCCACCTAATACATAGTCATTATCTCCACTTTTAAACAAAATCAACATTCCCCGACTTGTAGTATATAACATGACACTATCAAACTTGCTATAGGTAAAGCTGACATAATCAGCATATGGTGACGTTTGGGAAGAGTCATATTCACCACACCCAGCCCAATAACGTGACTTTGCAGGATCAAACATTATTCTAAAGTACGTTGTATTATCAATCCAAAATGTCAAAGTGTTATAATCGGTGGACTCACTATCAGGATAATTTGTTTCAATTTTACTCCAAGTCCACTTATCTTCAAAAAATGTTTTAAGGTCTGCAAACACGGTTTCTGATGAAGTTTGATTTGGTATGCAAGTATAAGTATTTATCATTAATTATCACCGTCCAATTCTGCATTACCGCTTATTCCAATAGCTCCACGAGCGTTAGTATTTGTTTCGTTCATATCGACATAATTGATGTTATGTTCTACACAGTATTTTACAATAGGCAAACAATTTGCGTTTGTAGTATCTGTTATACCATTTCCATATGTGAAAATAGTTCCGACTTGTACGTTATCAAGGGTACTAAAATCGGTCATAGTTAAATTATTATATTTCCCAGTTTCTATGTTGAAAGAAGTATGGAAAATAATTTGACCTACGCTTTGACATTTGATTGAGTCGTTAGCTAAAATGCAATCATTTGGAATGGAAATGCTGCTTGCAAAAGCAACCTGAATGGCATTGCTCATGATTTCCGTTGTACCATTTGCTACTACAATATCTGACCTACTCATTGGAACACGGCAGAGTTTATTCCCTTGGTAGAGGTTATTCTCAACGACTCTGAAAGTAGTATTAGAACTATCCACAGTAAACTTGTTTAATTTAGGACAATTATTAAACCCTGTAAAGCTAGTCAAAGAAGCTCCAATAGCAACCGTTGTTAATGCAGAGCAATTATTCACGCCCGATACAGATAAAGCCGTATTTGGAATATAAAATGTTGTAATAGCGTTATTGTTTAACCCACCAATCTCTTTTACTTTTCCGTCACTCATGAATGACAAACTTTTCAATTTAGGGCAGTTATTAAACCCATTTACCTTCTCACAAGAACTTTCAATTCTTAATGTTGTCAGATTGGGCATATCGTTACAACCCTCAACGTCAACCACATAGCCTGTAGTTGCTAAAGTTAATGAAGCTAAATTATTCATGCAGTTCTCAGGTATAGTTTTTAAACTTGTACTATTTGTCATTGGCAATTTTGTCATATTAGGCATATTGCAAAACGATCCGCTTTCAAGCGTGATACCATTGCTGTCGGTCACATTACCATAAATTACAACATTAATCGTATTACCACTATAGCCGTTAAAAGCGTTTTTAGGTATTTTAGTAGTACAATTACCCGATTGAAAGTCCAAACTCAGATTTATGTTTGCCGATGTATTACTTGCAAAACCATCGGTGTCGTTAATATTAGTAGATCGCCCAATTTGTATAGTTTGAAGTCCAGATAAATCTCCATCAATACCTTTGCCCATAAGATAAAATCTTCCCTGCACTGTTGCGGGATAAATAACTAAACTTGTTGTTTCTTTATTTACATACACTACACATTTATTTGTAGTTGCCGCTTTGATGTTTAAGTTTCCAACAACATGACTTCCTTTTAATATCTCGTTTTGTTTTATTTCTTCGATACCTGTTTGCCCATCAACTGAAACCATTGGTACGAAATTCAAGGTGTAAGGTAGTTCCAAACCATTAACAAATGTGCTATTAGCAAGAAACGATTCAGGGTGTGAAATATCACAGTATGCTATAGGAAATGTAATCTTGGTAAGCTTTTTACAACCTGACAGCACGCCCTTACTGGTCGAAATGTTTGCAAGATTAGCAGGGAAAACAAAGTCTGTCATATTCTCAAATCTGTTTCCCATAGGTGAAGTGAGGTAGGTAGCTTTTACTTTGGAACAATCTATCTTTGTAGTTGTTTCTTTATCAAAAGCATTGTCAAAGTTAGTTAAATCATCACTTTCAGACACAATAGTTGTATCGTGTGTACCCAAAGAATAATTCTTTTTAAATGTTGAAATTGCGTTTGTATTACGTCTGGCTACTTCGTTATCATCATAACGTATCAAACAACGTGACGGTGACATAGATTGAAATTCTACCGTACTATCTGCCGACAATGTATTGGTAACTGTAACTTCATTTCCTGTTATCCATTGAGCTATCAGTGTTGCGTTATTATTTGGTACAATGTACACGTCACCATAATTGTATTTATTGCCTTGACTATCCGTCCATGCGAACAATTTATTCTCGTTATACATATCCCCACCTTGTAAAACAATTTGTTTATTAGGGGGTTGGCTGATACTCTTATAAGTGATAGTATTGCCGTCTTTGTCCTTGCCACCATTCGTATTATAAGATATTGTCACTGTATCACTTAAAGTTTCACAGTAAATCGAAATACAATCTGTATCAAATGGCAGCCATTGTAGATTAGTGGCTTCAATACTCATTTCAGTAGCCGATAAAGGCATTGTAATAGAATTTACGATAAATAACTGTTTGTCAAAATTATAATAATCATTACTAACCCTAACGGTATTATCAACATTCAGATGTGGAGTGATCGGCAGATTATAACTAATACCTGTACTCATACAAGTATGTTGTAATAACATATATTCGGCTTGTTGCCTACACTTTTCCTCTCCGCTTTCTTCATTTGTATCTCCTAGGGGTATATAATAAGTGCCACCATCTAAGCCCTTATAGCCAATAGCATTTATGTTTACAGGTGATTGTGGGTTTTCATTTTTAGCTGTGTACGAATAAATTTCACCACTTGTATTGTCTGTTGTAACTGTAATAATGTTTACACCGTCATAATTATAAGTATAATTAATATCCGTTTCTGTAATTTCGGTTTCACTCAATTCAAATTGTGGTGATAAATGACGATACCAAGAAGGTAAGTTATAGTTAAAAACTCTTTCCATTCTCAATCTGCCATTGACATCGTAATAGATGTTAGCACCATACATTTCGGCAATCTTGTCAAAAATCTCACCAAGATAACCACCCTCATCGATTACAATATCGTCATACAGAGTTACATTATAAAATATAGGGTCAATAATCGGCTCAACAGGGTCAAGAGGTATATTATTACCCAAATCAAGCATAAGCGTGTCCTTAATTAAAGTTGCAATATTCGTTCCTTTTTTAGAATTAGTTACACTAGCCTGATACTCAACAAGGCACATTCTAGCATTTAATGTTCCGTCAAGAAAACCATATTTATCAACACCCTCAACATTCAATCGTCTACCATTAGAGTTTGCTGACTTTGTAACAAAAACACCTTGCGGAAACCAATAAATATTCTCATCAACTTGCAAGCCGATGAAGATCTTGAATTTTCGATTGTACCAAAATGAGCTATCTTTTTGAGGTATATATTTACCGCTTCTATCAATAATAGATAAAGAGCAAGACCTACGGCAGCCTTGCTCTTTATTAATCGTTATTGAACCATCTGTAGAAGATAAGTCACTTGTTATTTCGCCAATAGCACCTTCATAGTGTGATAAAATTTCCATTTTGACATACATTTTTCGCATTGGTTTATGTAACTCGGCAAGATAAGCATTGTCTATTTTATTATAATAATCCATAACACTTTCCTACCTCCTATCTAATAATTATTACATCGTTTATATCTTCAACTTCAATCCAATCATACTTAATATTAGTCAACCCTAATACACTTGTGCTATCATAAATTCTAGTAGGGTTATCTGAGATATTTATAATCCAAACATCGCCCTTATGAGATTTTAACATAAAATCATTCTTACCTTTAATAAATTTAGTCCATGCTTTTACTCTGTCAATATTATCGACTATTTGACCGTCAGGGCAATTAATTGTCAAAAGATCAGCAGAGAAAGAACCACTCTCATAATCTGTTACTGTTCTAGTTGTTTTTGGCTTAATACCTGTTCCTGTGTGTACCGCAAGACCAATATTTGATGTAATATCATTATCGGTCATACCTGTTATAAACTCCCAACACTCAGAAATAGCATAATACTTTTTGTTATATTTTGTACCCAAATCGGTTAAAGAGTATATAAACCAACCGTCCTTGTTTACCGATACTTGCTCTGATTTATATGGTTTGTAATCTCCGTAACAAACATAATATTCATAAGTCTGCTTATTGCCAACTGTTGTGTCAAAGAAGCTCTTTGTATTAGTAGTACCAAGAAAAACATAATCTTCTTCATTTACATTACGTCTAAAAATCTTTGCAGTACCACTAAGAGTTGTATTCCATGACAGCATTGCTATACGATTATTAATTATTAGACAATTAAAGTTGTTTACTAAATCACCTAACTCGTTGCCTTGGAACGATACTCTTTTGCTAAAATGATACATTTTATCGTCAAGTGTCATAATCTCACTAACAACACAATATGAATTTCCTGCTTGCATAGCATAGAAATCATAGTCGAGTCTGAAATTATAAATTGCAGGACTTTCATCAATCAATTTCTGTGTTCCACTATAAACAGTAAACTTTGCACCTTTTACAAACTGAGTATTTGCAGGGCAATAAATTGTAGCCATTCCTGTAGCAGTATTGTAGTTAGAAATAAAACCATTAATACCCTTGGTAACATGACCCTCTGTTCCACTAGGCTCTACCTCTATAGTAATACACTTATTTACTATATTTTCACCTATACTTTTACCAAGATTGACCTGAGTTGTATCATTTGTGCTGTCCTGAATAGTTCCGTCATAGACTACATTTGAATTAATTATTTGATACAAATAATACTTATAATATTTCAATCCGACATGATTAGGGTGAGTGTACGTTGTTTCACAATGTATTGGTCTAGTAGAATTGTTTTCATTTACTTCAGCCGTAACAATACAATCAGGGTCATTTCTGCATTTTACATAATGTGGTTTATCTATAAAGTAATTAGTAAATATCCTAAATTCAGTGCCTCTTGCGGGGGCTGTTGTAAAACCAGACTTTAATCTTACGTTACCAGTTTCATAATCGTAGGTTTCTATCAGTCGTCTTTCTTCTCCAATCTCGATATAGGCGCCGCCGACTAAATACACTGAGCCGTCGGAACGCTCATAATAGTACGCGCTCTTGAGATTTGCAATTTCCTTGTTAATCATAAAACTTGATGTAGTACCCGAAGATTGGATTTTACCACGGCAGAAATACATATCATACAAACCAACACCATCTCCATGTTGAGTGTCGTCAGCTATGGTTGTAGGGTCTGTTTGGAAAAGAATGTATTGATATTGGTAGTCATGACCGTTCTCAGCAATATCGTTAAAAACTAACTCATTAACACCGACTTTGTCACCATTGTAAAAGATGTTTATGTCACCACCCTTTGGAAAATAAGAGTGATTAACCTCACCTGTTTTAAGGTTTGTGTACTCGCACAATGCCCAACGCATAGCCGAACCTGCCGTACAATTAAACTGATAGCTGAAATGCGGCGCACGATCATATTCACCATTTGTGTCCTTATGTTTATCTATCTTTACAACCTCATCATCAGGAAATACCAATGTAGGAGTCATAATCATTTTTGTCACCTCTCTTGTTTTCCAAAAGATAAGAGCCACTAAATAATTAATGGCTCTTTATTACTTTTGTGTTTATTTAATAATTTTTACCGACTATTCTATCCAAATCAGCCTGTTGCAGATAAGCGTTCATCTGCTCTAAGAATGTTGTGCCGTCTGTTGTATTGACAGTATCGATCTGGAATACAATAGTTTTATTATTTGTGTCATTTCTATTTTGAATATTGTTTGGCGAGGACATTTTTGTTCTTACCAAATCTGTTATGCCGTTATAAATCTTATTTCCAATATAATTGACAAGGTTATCCGTATTAGCCACAAGGTTATACAGTTTTCTGCCTTGCTCTGAATTGAAGATAGTTTCAACTGCATTTGGCTTTCCATGAAGTTGAGCAAGCCCTGTATAATCATCAATACCACCTGAACGATATGGCTTAATAATGTTAAACTTACTCTTTAAAGCGTTAAGAATAGCTGTTAATGCACCCTTATTCTTACCAAGCATAGGATTAGCCAAGAGTTCTGATGAAACCATTTTGCCGTACAGTTCAGATTTTAACTGTTCTGCTTGCGCTTCATCAAGCCCTGTTCCAACAGTTTCACCGTCATATTGGACAAGATATAAACCATTCGATTTAGCACCCTCAACAGAAATATCAGAATAGTCAAGAGCTTCCCTAGCACGTGTTTTGCAATCCTCTAAGAACTTAGTCCTACCTTCCATAGTTTGCATTTCTTTTTCAGAAACGTTTGTCAACTGTTTTATATAGTCTTTGTTCTTATTCGTAATATCCGTAACATACTTTGATAAAGCTTCTTTTTCTTTCTTGTATGCCTCAATTTCTTTGCTTTTAGCCGTTATCTCTTTTTCAACGCTCTCAATTTCCTTTTCAACCTGATCTGAAAGTTGAGAACGATAAGATTGGTATTTGCTTGCAAAGTCATTAAGAATATTCGTGTCTTGCTGTGCTATTTTGTCCGTCCAATTAACGCCTAAAATATCTTTGGCAAGCTGTTCATTTTCTGCATTGGTAGAGCTATTGATAAGGTCTTGCCATTGTTGTTTGTACTTATCCCACAATGAAGTTTCCTTATCACGCTGCTTTTCAAGGTCAGATACACGTTTATCAGCACTAGCCTGTTCATATTCCTGCTGTGCCTTGTTTACTTCCTCGGTATTGGTTTCCAAATGCCAACCACTAGCTTCAGAATAAACATTTACCTTTTTCTTTTTAGCATTTTCAAGATTATTTAGCTTTTCCTGTAAGTCAATAGTATCTTGTTTTTCTTCATTAACAGCTTTAATGGCATCAATTTCAGCATTATATCTGTCCTCAATAGCTGATTTCTGCTCGTCAATATAAGACTCTACTGTGTTTGCAACAGTTTCGTACTGAGAAATAATATTGTCAAGTTGAGTTTTTTGTTCTGTAAGAATATTCTTTTGTTCTTCAAGAACATCTTTCTCGTCCTCAGCTTTATCTATAAGATCATCAAACGTTTCCTCATAAATTTTCTCAATATCGTCTACAGACAGTTTAACGTCGGAAATAGAAGAAGCTACCTCTCCAAGTTTTTCAAGACTTGAAATAAGACCTTCTACATTAGCCTTATCATTGCCATTCGGCAAACTGTTTGATAGTTCTTTTAATCTGTTTATTAATTCTTTAGGGTTTTGTCTTATCAGTTTCTTAACTTCTTCTGTCAGCTTTTCCGTGTTGCCCGAGAATTTAGCCAAGTCAGGATATGATTTAAACAGTTCAACTAAATCACTATCCGAAATACTTCCGTCTTGCAGGCTTGTTAAAGTATCTTTAAGTGATTTTGCTTTATTCTGAACTTCGTCAATATCGTCCGTCCACTCAGAAATATCAAAAGTCTCTGTTGTTAATTTTGTAGGCAAAGTTTCAAAGAAAGTATTAACATAGTCAATTAAATCCTCATCACCATTAGCCAAGTTGATTAACTTATCTTTATATTTCTGAGTCAATTCATAAAGTCTATCAACATCATCAATATTTTTATTTGCTACAGCATGACTATAACTTTTAGTGGCTTTCTGTGCTTCATCAAACGCCTTACTAAAAGCCTCACTTGTGTTATAGTTTTCAAGTGTTTTCTGAATTTCGTTGTATTTATCAACGGCATTGGAAAGTTTATCATACTCCTCTGTTGTAGTGGCAATTTCTTTTTGCAAGTCAGCCAACCACTTGTTACGATTATCGTCTTTTGAAATGTTTGCCCATTTCTCAGATAATTCATCATAAACCTTTTGCATAGTATCAATACGTTCTTGCATTGTGCCTGCAAAAAGTAAATCGTCATAACCATTAGTGCTTATACCGACATTGTTATACTTTTTGAGAATTGACTCTATTTCTTTTTCGTAACTACTCCAATTACCATAACCACGAGAGCCGACCTTGTTAATATCTGCATTAGAATTATAGCCACTAAATAAGCCATCTGTTACATAGACTTGTCCTTTACCACCATAATTGGCATTGCCAAAACCTTTGTTAAAAGAGCTTCCCTCTTTTAGTTTCTTTTGTGCTAAATCATAGGCTTCTTTAATACTCAGCTTTCTATCTTCATCATCAGGATCAGTAATATCTGACTCTTGATAAAGTTCACTCTCAGCCTTTTCTTTTTTCCACTCTTTGATTTTCTTAATATTTTCAGACATTTTGCCATTAAGTAAATCAAGGCTCTTAGCTTCATTGCCGTACTTGTCAATTAAGTTGTCCTGAATAGTATTCAAATCGTCCTTAACAGTTGACAAGTCATCCGTTGTCGCAACCAAAGTTACATAACGATTTACTAATTCGTTTACTGACTTGTTTTCTTCATCTAATTTGTCAATAGAGTCAGAGAAACTACTTGTGAACTGAGCTAAACTTTCTTTTGCATTATCGGCACCATTGACAATATTATCAAAAAGTGTTATAATACCATCAAGCAAGATAGACAATCCTAGTCCAAAAGCCATATTACCAACAGCTGATAATATCTTCATGCCAGCGGCAGCAAGCTTAGAGGAAGTTGCAACACCCTTTAAAGAAGCGGAAAGTATTTCTTCTGATACCGCTGCACCATTAGCACTTCTAGCAACATTGAGAGTTGTTTCAGAGCAACCCTTTAAAGCTATTGACTCGGCTTCAGCGACCGATTTACCCTGTGCTAAAAGATTATTAAACTGACGAATATTCGCTACTTCATTTGCAGGAATTAGAGTTATTTTTTCGGAACTGCCCTTTTTCCAATCAGCAATAGTCTTTCCTAATATGCTAATATTTCTTTCCCCATTGTCATCAATGATTGATTTAAAGACCTAACAATCATATTTTATAGTTTTGAAATAAAAAAGGAGGATATACAATGGAAGAAAACAATATTACAACACAGCAAGAACAAGGACATCTCCCACTTAAAATTGTCTTTGTTCTTATATTAACAGCACTTGGAATAATAATCTTTATTGTCAAAATAATTACAATTTGTTTAGATGATAACAAAGACTACAGCCAAGAAGCCTACACAGCGGCTAAATTCTATGTAAACAAACAATTAAAAGCCCCTGCAACAGCAGACTATCCAATGTACGATAAAAACTTTGTCACACATCACAATGACAGTTACACTGTATCGGCTTATGTGGACGCTGAAAATAGTTTTGGCGTTAAGGGTAGATTGTACTATACTGTCACTATGGAACGTGATGGCAAGGATTGGACTAACGTAAATGTTAATTTGAGGGAATAGATAATGAGTATGAGTGTATGAGTGTACGCAAGTGTACAAATGGGCGAAAGTTTATAATGTGTGTTTAGGTATAACAAAAGCTCCGATATTCTCGGAGCTTTATTTATGCTGTATTCTATTTGTTTTTTGCCTTTAATGTTTTTTCAATTTTTAGCACGTCTGGAAATATCAAATGTGAATTTTTATTATGTACTAAAGCAGACACCTTTGTAGCCTTAGACACTATTCTTTTATATGTCATATAATCAATGGCTACTGGTACACCTAAATGTTGATATTCGTCCTTTACATAGTCATCAGTGACAGGACACATATTTTGAATTAAAAACGCTCTTTCTGCACCAAGCACTTCCCCAAAATCAATGGTATCGCATTTCCCATTCTTGTCAATCTTCTTATCATATATTTTTCTATATTTCTCAACTTGCGAAGATATTGGAATAGCCCAATAAATACCGTTATCAGATGTGTTTATACAACAATAGCAAGGGCGACCATGTACTTCACCATCAACAGTTTCATGATTGCTCATAAGCTTATCGTCATTGAAATCTTGATAATATTGATTGTCCAAAAAATAAAAATGTCCAACTTCCATTAATTTATGCCCCTCAAAACAAATAGTCCCGCTCTAGGCGAGACTATATTTGAACTAGACTATTTATTAGTCGCATATCTAGCAGCGACAAACATTTGAACTAGACTATTTATTAGTCGCATATCTAGCAGCGACAAACATTTGAAGTGTTCAATCTCTTGAATCATTTCTTTACTATATTATATGACATTAACGACAAAAAATCAATATACAATATGTACAAAGTTTCAAGCTAAAAATTAGTGAAAATGTCAATAACAAAAGACCCTAGAGAAAATCTAGGGTCTTATTCTATGTCTATTCATTTGCTGCGTTCAGTAACTCGTTGTCACCCTTGCCGTTTTCCATTTTAACCTGATCTGACTCAAGCAAAAACTGAACATAATTTTCAAGAACAACATCAATATCGTCTTTATGTAGTTCGCCAATTTTTCTTCGGAACTTACTATTATCCAACGATACAGTTTTTGAAATTCGTGCTACAGACTCGTGCTTTAATCCTGCCTCTTGCCAATGAGTAATAGGTACGTCATATTTGTCGGCTTTTCTCACTTCATGACTTGTCACTTTAATTGACAGTACACACAAAGGTTGCACACTCAATATAATAACAGGTCTATCCTTTGAGATATTTTTATCTTCAAAAGGAAAATTAGCATACCACAACTCCCATTGCTTCTTCGCCATTTATGTCACTTCCTATCGTCATCGATTTTTGCATAATTATCGTAGATTTTATCATTCCACTCATCATCTTTGTTTATTGTAGGATTGTGCGGTACATTACTCAGTATAAAATCTAAATTGGCTGTAATAAATTGATTAAACTCCTCAATCGACATCTTAGTATTCTGTACATTTATTGTTTTAGCCATAAATCTCACCTCTAAATTTTGAAATAATTTTATACCTTTGTGTGTAGTTGTTAATTAAAATGAAATACTTATAGTTTAATCTTCAAGTGATTTCCTAATATCTTCGTCCCATGGCTGTCCGTTAAAAGTCGAATGTTTCATCATCTCTCTTGCCTGTTTTTTTATTTTTGAAATAACTGCTGCGGAGGACTTGGAATTAATAAATTCGTCCGCTTTATCTTCTCTAACAACGAAGGCAAGATTTACAGGTTTACTCATAACTGCCATATCTATCAACCCCTCCATCTTTTTACGTACATTCTTTTTGTTATTAGTTTCTCCCATTTGGTATCACCTCTATTACATTATAGGAGTGAACACCTAAAATATGCGTGTGAATAATAAATTATGCGTTTAACGCATATTTCTATTATTAGTATACCCATTTTGGGAACTAATGTCAAGCCATATATTGGCTGCATTAACAAACATTATGTAAATATAAATGTAAAATTTTTATTAACGAACAAATTTAGTGTTGACATACGCAAATGAATAGTGTAAAATAAATCACTATGCAAAATGATTAATAACAGTTTTATCCCACCCTTACTGTTAAAGGGCAAAACTAAATAAATGAGGGATAATTCATTTTTTGAAACGCTATAGGTGTTACCTATAGTTGGAATACACCTTTATCTTGCCACAAGATAGTTACCGTCTACTCTCTGAACCTAGTCCGTATCTCCCGATAGGGGTTGGCTGCTGACCTGACATTTTTAACAACACTTAGCACCTATTATAATAGTATAATAGGCTTTTATCTCAGCATATGTTATCTTTGCTATTGTTTCCGAGTTTCCTCACTCTTGTAATACCATTGTTACAAGTAGTCGCAAAGCTTTAGCCGTTCCGTTACGATAAATATGTACAAATCTATTATAATTTATAAATATCTACACCATGTCTATTCTCACGAATTAGACTTTCTACTTCATCGTGTCTGATTTTGCCTAAGCTACTCTCATTTGTTATAACACTCTGTAGACTTAAATTCCCCAGTAACGATAGGTACATAGTTATAAAATTCTTTATAGTGAATTATATAACTTTATAATTTGCTAAATTAATTGCTGCGTTTAAATCTCTATCAAGAGTAATACCACAGCTATCACAATGATACACTCTATCAGATAATTTAAGATTTGTATTTATACAGCCACATACAGAACAAGTTTTTGAACTTGGATAGAATGTTGGAACTTCTACAACTTTTATTCCATACGTTTCAGCCTTGTATTTTATCTGTCGTTTAAACTCAAAAAGCTTTTCTTCTGCTATTGCTTTTGCAAGATGTTTATTCTTCATCATTCCTGTAATATTTAATGTTTCCATAACTATCTGAAATGGCTTGGTTTTCACTATTTCAGCAGTTGCTTGATGAAGATGATTATTTCTTATACTGTTTATCTTTCTGTTTATGAGTTTGATATAATGAATTTGTTTCTGAATATTTTTACAGCCTTGTAAGGGTGTTCTAAATATAGGTTTTCTGTTATTTGCGTAACCTATAATATTACATTCAATCTTTCTTGAAAGTTTTCGCTGTTCTCTTTTAAGTGTGCGTTTTAATGCTTTTACTCGTTTCGATTTATTAATGTTTTTATAAGTTACGCCATTTGAACATATTGCCAAGTTTTTTACACCTAAATCAATACCTAAACTTTCATTAGTTAATTGAACTGATTTTGGCTCAATATTATATACCACTGATAGATACCAATATTTTCCGTCAAATGTAATTCGAGGATTGGCATATTTTTCTCCGTCAGCAAGTTTTGGCAATGGTTCAGAAGTTTTAACAAAACCTAACTTCTCACCTTTAAAACCACCATTTATTCTTGTAAGACTTTCATAATTTACATAAAAAGATTGCTTACTACTTTTCTTTGACTTAAATTTAGGTCTTTTAGACAATCCATTAAAGAAGTTTTTATATGCATTATCAGCATCTTTAACTGCTTGTTTCATAACATTACTACCAACTTCTTTCAACCATTGATGTGTAGTAGGTTTTAAAACATTATTTATATATTTACGCACTTCTCCTTCGCTAATTGTCTTTTTACCAGTTTTACCATTAGAAATATATTCATCATACACTCGTTGTTTTTCAGATAAAAGATAGTTATAAGCCCATCTTGCGACTCCACAACTTTTTCTAAATTGTATCTCTTGTTCTGGAGTTAGTTTAAGACGTACCTTCTTTGTTGTCAACATTATTTTTTACCTCTTCAATTAACCGTTTTGTCTTTTTTGAACCTTGACCGTACAAACGATTAGCAAATGCTGTAATTATTTGTATTAAATCATCTGTGAGTTCTTGCTCTTTGGTATATTCTGTATTATCAATAATCTCTATTTCAACATTATTCAGTTGGCATATATATTCGATCATCTCATAGCCAAACCCCACTAATCTGTCTTTATATAAGATTACTATTTTTGATACATCACGGTTATTAATTCTTTTTAATAATGTTTGTAAACCTTTTTTCTTGTAATTAATTCCTGAACCTATATCTGTTATTATCTCAAACTGATAACCTTTAGCAATCATATATGATTTAACATTATTAATTTGTGTGTTTAAATCATCTTTTTGAGAAAATGTAGACACTCGACAATATCCTATCACAACTTGTTTGACGGTATCATTCTTAAACATTTTTAATTGCTCGGTAGAATAATATCTTGTTCCACCTTTTGATATATGTTCTGGTATTAATTCCCCTGTTTCTTGCATACGTCTTAATGTTGCGGGTGTTATTCCCACTAATTTAGCAAATTTACCTATGCTTAATAATTCCATTTATATCACCTCTATAATGATTATAACACTAAATGATATAAATGTCAATAGATTTTTATAAATTTATTTGATTTGTACATATTTATCTTATTCATATTGGAACGCAACTTCCAATACAGTCTTGTCGTTACCGACAGACCTCTCATGCTTTCACATGAGCGTAGACTATATCTTCATCTATAATATTGCATTATAGAGCCACATTTTTCTTCCACCATAAGCTTGTGGTTTTACTCTCCCTCTAGGAGATAGTCGTTGGGGGTTTTCCATATTATTATATATAACTTAGGAATTTCCCTGCTAAACGTCCATTGTATTAGTCCTTAGCACTAACGTTTCTAATGTGTCACGTTTATCCTCTCATTAGCACTGATTAGCTTTTATTTCAGCATAGACTATTCTTACTATTTTTTCTACTTTCGTACCTCTCAGCTTATCTTTTCAAATTACTGTTTGGGTTGTAAGACTTTAGGAGTTAAAAGCATTTAACGTGGAGTTTGCACCAATTACTTGATACAAAGGGTATTCGTACTATTTATATAAATTTGTCTAAATATTTATAAATTTATACAAACAGTTTGTCTGCCCAGCAATTTGGCAACCTTATTTTAAAACGTGTGTGACCTATGCACATATAGTTTGTGGCTGTGCATAAGTTGGCATCTTTAATAATTGTTTACCTACGTTTTTGAATGATAATCCTGCCATAACGGTAGGAATAAGTGTTTCTAAAACACCGAATTTACTAATTAGATTATCAAGAACATCAATAATTTGTGTTCCACTGGTGATACCGAATTTAACTAAATCACCATTAATCAGAGTAGCTGACAAATTTTCAATACTTGTCTGAAAACCTTGCACTCTTCCTTGAATAGAGTCAAGGTATTTTTCATACTCTGACATAGCAGACCCAGCAGAGCCTATTGAGTCATTAACAATTTTATCCGCTTGACTCATATTCGTAAGCAATGCAGTAATTGTATTGCCTCTTTGCTTCAATTATATTAAAGTAAGTCGCAAATTTACTTATATGTTATATAACATATCCTATGCTTTCACATAGAGCTTAGACTATTTCTTAATCACGTCATTTATGACAGCAATTATACCTTTTCCATTTAAGGGTTATTCTCCCACTCCATTTGCGATTGAGCCGTACTTCTTTTGTTGTAACTATTCAGGATTTCCACCTTTATTTTATTGTTGCAACCCCATATGGGGAATAGTCGTTGAACTTTTACCCTCGACTTAAACTGTCCTATGGTCTAGGATAACGTTAGGGTACTTAGCTGCATGAACAGAGATTGTTACTGTACTTAGGCTTTTGACCTTATACAATCCTTACGTTATTTCTGCTTTCGCACCGTCATAATGTAATTTCTTCATTATTGTGGTGTAAGGCTTTACTCATTACCTGCAATTAAATATATTCTTTATGCACATTTCTGTACATTCAGGTAAACTCTACCTGCAATTTTCTCTATGACAGCGGCTTTTGATGTATCAGTAAGGTCGTTCCAAACATTGGCAATACCTTTCATAATTTCATAGGTACTCTTAAAGTTTTGAGAGTCCTTCATTATGTCAAAGCCACCTGTGCCATTTACATTAGTAAGAGCTTTAATATCTTCCCTCAGTTTTGAGGTTGATACTGCCATGCCCTCTGTTGACTCGCCTGCATCTTCAAGTTCTGTTTTTGCTCCACGAAGTCGCATTGACAGGACTTTCAAACTATTTCCCGCTTCGGCTGCGTCTCCAGTTATTTCTGTAATGGCTGTACCCATTGCTATTGCTTGGTCTAGTGTATTTCCTGCTACGCTCAGTGAAGATACTGACCTTGACAACATATCACCAATATCACTTGCTGAAACAGCATACTTGTTTGATATTGCGTTAAACTTATCGACAATATTGATAGACTCATCAACTGTCATGTTATAGCTTTTCATAACTGTTGTTAGGTCTTGTACTGCTGTTGCATTATCTACTTCACCAACAACTGAATAAATACCTGAGTTTGTGGCAAGTGTTTCGGCTTCATCTAAACTATATCCACGTTTGCCCCATTCTGCCGTTTGAGAAATAAGATCAGATAAATCAATCTTTAAGTCTTTAGCCTTTTGACCTATATTATCAAAGAACTCGGCATATTGCTGATTTGTGTTATCAGTAACCTTACGCAATTCTGTCATAGCTGTATCAATGTCTACAACATTATTATAGAACTTAACAGTTTCTCTTGACACACCTGAAATCACAGTAGTTAAACTCATCCAGCTTGTAAACTTTAAAGCGTCCTCTTTAATCTTATCGAAAAAGCTTAAACCATTCACACCTGCCGCCTGTGCCTCAGAACTCATTGTCCTAAAACTACGATTGATTTTATCAACATTGGCTTTCAAATCGCTCGCAGTTAAATCACTGGCATTAAGCAACTTTTTGAGTGAAGCTATCATATTATCAGTTTCAACCTGATATGTACCGCCATTAAAAGTATTCTTGCTCATGGCTTTAGTATTAGCCTGTTGCCATGTCTGAATTGTGTATATTAACTTTTTAATGTTCTGCTTTGTAGCTTCTATGTTCTGTTGTGATTTTTTGCTAGAAAAACTAGCTTTGTAAGCTACATCTGCCCTCTTTAATTCATTTGTTAGCTCATTGAGTTTAATACGATATTCGTCTAATGCTTTAGGATTACCACCCACATTAGACAAACTTGTTTTTAGCTCATTAAACTTTTCCTGAAACTCTCCATTAAAAATAGGCGACTCTTTCCACTTTGTTTCTAAAGTGGTGAGATTTTGCGTAAGTCTAGCTACATTATTTTCTGTTTTAGTAGAGGTAACTGACGATTTATCAGCAGAACGAGAATTGGCTAATCTAAGTTCTTCCCTACCAATGTTTATTAATTCGTTTTTTTGTCTTTCAAGTTCTTCTGTAATCAGTTTCTTCTTTTTAAGCTGCTTCTCATCATAAGAAACTCTGCTCTCAAGATTTTTAATCTGTCTTTTTAGCTCAACATTTTCTTGCTCGCCAGCATTGACCTGTTGCTTTTTAAGTTTATTAATCTGTTTGATCTCACCAAACATCTTATTGTAATAATGAGCTTGCTGTTGTGCCTCAGAATTATCAGATTTTTCAAGTAACTGTAAACTCTTTATTTCTGTTTCTGCTTTTTTAACCGAAACAACTAACTCACGATATTCCTCAGACCATTTTTTATTGCGTCCAAAATTCTCCTCGGTATCTTTTACCTTAGTTAATTGAGTGTCTAAGCCTTGAATTAAATCCACAATTTCTTGTGGCTGATTTTTCAGCTTAGAAAAGTTATTTGAAATTTCTTGTATTGTGGCAGGCATTTTTGCCAAAGTGTTTTCAGCATTTGTTACTTTATTAAACGAACTTGAAGTAGTATCAAGATTTTGCTTAATCTCGTTTGCAGTAGTCTTGAGAGTGTTAAACAAACTGTCAACTTCCGCAACTGAGCCACCTTTACCAAGGTTGTTAATAGCATTGTTAACATCTGCAATTTCCTTAGTAAGCCCTGTCTCAATACCCGAATTTGATGACTTAAACTCGGAAAGAAGTGTTGTGTATTTTGACTTAGCCTTATCAATATCCGCAATCAGCTTTAAGATACCCTTTTCAGAACTGCTACCCGATAGATAGTCAAATGACCCATTTGTTTCGTTCAGAGCATATTTCAATTTTTCAACTTGACCTGTTAAGCTTGTAACTTCTGCCGCAATTTGAGTGACTTCACCCGAACTATCTTTAGTCCATGAAAATGTCGGATTGCCAAACTGACTCAAAACCTTTCTTGCATTTTCAATAGTTTTAACAATATCTATCTGTCCGTCTTTATTAAAACCTGCCTTGAAAGTTTCTGCAAGAGTTGTGTCAATATTCTGTATCTCATGCTTTATATTTTTAACAGAGCTAGTTACCTGTTTTTCAGCAACCTTTATACTATTCTGAATAGAGGTCACATTTAAACCACCAATATCTATTTTTAGATTTTTGCTGATTGTAGCAAGTTGAGATTGAATCTTCTTTTGTGTTTTATTCAAGTCCAACTCACCAATGATTTTAGCATGAGCCTTATTATCATTTGCAAGTACATTATTTAATTTAGGTATATCGTCCTTAACTTTACTTGTGTCAAGTTCCACAGGAACTCGTATTTTTAAATCATCTGCCATTTCACTTCACCTCTATTCCTTGTCTTTTAAGTCCTTGCTTTAAAGCTATAACGTGATATTTGTTATCACTTAAATCCTCTTTTGTGTTATATGCAAATGGTCTAGCAACACCATGATACGTCCAATCTCCAAAATCGTACCCCCAACCAGTTTCAATGATAGGTGCTAATTCTTGACCTGCGTTGTCTGACTTAATCATTTTCCCCTGTACAAAAATATAAGGGTTAGCCATTGTGTTGTTTTCAACAACTAAAGTGTCACCTTCGATAGAAGAATTAATATTATTAATATCCATTAAACCACCATTATCGTATCGTCTTACATATTCATGTGGTACATAACTATCGTAAACATCTCTTTCAATATGATCTAGCATAACAGTGGTAACAACCTCGGCAACATCTGTAAGCAGAGCGTAATCAATTCTTGCTCTTAGTTCTCGCTCTAGTTCTTTAAGGTTTTTTACAACCATTTATTCCTCACCACGCAACCACTTTGCAACAAGCTTTAAATCCTCGTCAGCTTGCTCCTGAGAAACTTTACTATGTGTTTCTATCGTAACTTTATCACCGTTTTTCAAACCAAGGCTACAAAGACCTATAATTGATTTGCCATTGACCGTTCTATCTGTTGTCAGATTAATCACAGAGGGACGTACCTGTGCAAAATACACAAACCTATGAATATTCCTAGCATTAGGCACTATCCCAAGTGTTATTTCCTGTTCTGCAAAGAACATATTAGTCACCGTCCTTGTTGTTTGAAATTACAATTTTATTTGCCATGTCATTACTATCTTTAAGTGTTTTTAACACTTCATTTAAGCTTTCAGTGTCAATATCTTTCGTAGTAACACTAATCTGTTCTATCATTTCTTTTGCCTTGTTTGCAAGCTCCGTTATAGCTATATTTGCCATGCTCATAACCTTTTCAGCCGCCTTGTATCTAACATTCATGTTAATACCACTGTCAATAGCTTTAGTAATTAGGCAATACTGATTTCTGTCAATCAACTCCCAAGCAATGTTATTATATTCCCTATCCAGCTCTCCACTATCATAAATCTCTGCAATATCATCTGATGAAAGTTTATGTTCTCCGTAAAGAGTGACAACGTAATATTTATGCAAAATTTCTTCATATCCTGCTCCGTACTCAACTGTACCCTTGACTACATTATTTATAAATGCCTGCATTTCCGCAAAACTAAGCTTATTTTTCATTCAATTTTCCTCCCATTTTCTTGCGTTTCTTTTCTGCGTTTCTCAGTTTCTTACACTCATCATAATCAATCCACCCACCAAACTTTTTGACATAAGTAATCCACTTATATGTAATGTCTGGATAGCAATACCAAAACAATTTACGTTTAAGTATTGCCACTGAGTCTGGCATACCTTTTGTATCTATAACTTCAGTGACACCATTTTTATAAGTAACCACGAAATCAGCGACATATTTAATTGGCAACACAGTTTTGCCATCGTGAATGAACTTCGGTTGCAGTTCATATGGTTTCTGTAACTCATACGAAATCACTTCACCGCTTTCCACTAAAGGACAAAGTACATCACGATAATATTTCATTTCTAACACTGAGTCAAAAATAATACCATTATAACTACGTTTTGATTTGTCTTTATCTACATTAAACTTGCTTCTATCTGCCATTTCTACCTCTTTATAAAAAAAATAAGGGCGGTCAATACTTATCATAATAACCGCCCTTTCTATTTTATTTAATTTTTTTACTTGTTGTGCTATTTTTGAAATTTGTAATATCAGCCAAAACATTATAAACCGACTCTTTATAATCTTCCTTTTTTAATGTTTTAAAAGTAATACCAATATTAGCAAGTAGTTTTCTCGCTTCAGCTTTGGAGATAACCTCGTGCATATATTCTTCTATGATTAAAAATAATTGATAACAAGATGGGGTGTCCACATATCTCCTCCAACTATTTATTTTATCACATTTATTACACGCATAATATCCATTACCGCAAATAACACACTCATGATTGTTTTCCATATTAATCCTCTGGAATAACAAATCTCAGAAGCTGACCCTCGTCACTACAATAGTCCTTCAGAGAGTCAATAGTAAATGGGAAGTCGCCTGTTTTGTCAAGCGGTATCTGAGTCTCAGGAGAAAGCTGTGCAGATGCCATGACAATCCAACCATGATATTCAATATTCTTGTCACAAATATCTGTAAAGATTGATTCAAGCCAAAATTCACCTGATTTTGGCATATCATTCGTACTCTTTGTAATGTCAACTGCATTTTCAGACTCATATGTATAATATACCTGAATAGTCATTCCTTCCTTGATAGCAGTATCTGTCGGAAGTGTAATTTCTTTCTTAGCCGCATCAAGTGAAAATTCCTTTTCTGAATTTACCGCTGCATATTTGTAAGAAGCAACCTGTTCCTTCCTTTCATTGAGCAGATAAATGAATGATATTCCACCCACAGGAACTTTACTCAGAGTAATCTTTGTTATGTCGCTACCCACCTTAATCTTCTCTCTTTTAGGAATGAGAATTTTGTTAGTAGAACTTGCAACGTTCTTTTCTGTACCCCACTGAGCAGCAAGAAGTGACAGCGTAAGGAACGATGTATTACCTGTAATCTGAGCTGTATCAGCATCATAGTATTTTGCAATTACCGCACCTGTTGCATCTGTCTTATCCTGTGAAGTAGCATTGGTCTGAATGTTTACGTCTTTCAAATCTTCAAGAGTCCAAAACAGCACTCCGTCAGTAGGCGAAAACATCTGACCTGAAATAGCTTGTTTAAAAAGCAATTTGTCTGGATTAAACATATTATTTCCTCCTTTATTTTCTATTGTTCCGTTACCATGTACGGAAACAATTTAATTCTTCTTTATTCTTAATGTCCTTATAATAAATAGTACCGCTATACAAACCTGTGGTAAGCTTCTGTGCTTGATTTATGATTTGATTTCTTAAAAGACAATCATAAAAAACATTAATAGGTAACGACCAAACCGTGTCCCAGTTATATTTAAACCCTTCAATATTTGTTAATGTTGAAATATATGGCAACAAAATAGAACGAAATTCTTTTTCTTGATACTCACCCCTAGCTAATTGTCTTTCAAGCTTGTCTAATTCATATTGTAATCTCCATTTTCGGGTGTGTTCATTTCCGTCTTTAATATTGTTATCAGCGATATTAAGCATTTTCCTGAAATATTCAGTAAGCAGTTCATAATCTGCTTTACCTATTTGAATATTGTTATAAACATCAAATAAAATAATATCACCGCTATTCGTGTCAATATAGCGTTTCATCTTACCAAAATCAATATTACGGATTATAAATGAAACATCAGTTAACAAATGATTTTCGACAATATCACAAAACAAGTCAAAACTATCTACTGAGTTAAAATCAATACCCTTGCTCCAAAGATATAGCCTTCTATCATATGGAGTTGAAATTATGTCAGACACAATGACCCAAAACTGTTTTTCACCTAGTTTTGACTCGTCTGAAATCTCGTCCAAAGTTGGGTTGTGAATTTCAAACTTGCCTAACATAAATGTTTCTTTTTTATTACGATAAATCGAAAGTTCGTCCATAACTAATTACCCTCACATGGATTTATCGTAAGTTCTTCACCTTGAAATATTAAGGTACGCCTTTTATAAACAGGTGACAAATTATCTGGTACGTCCGAAATAAGTTGTATTCTATTGCCACTCCAACCATCTGAGTTGTTAAATAACTGACCTAACAATTCAGACACATAATCCATTCTAGTTTTGGAAATACCAGCTTTGTTAAGTCTCATTTTATCTTGGTGACAAATTATTTGGATTATCATTTGGGGATAACCCTTAAATGCTCCCCATATTACTTTCGGAACTGAAACTTCAATGTTAAGATACAATTCTACATTAGTTTGAGTGTAAGGTATATATAAAAAAGGGTATATATTAGAATACACAATATTTTCTAGTTCTTCATCGTCCTTTTCAAATAAATCTAATATATTATCTTGTGATAATATCATAGAAATAGCTTTATTTTTCCACTCCGATATAACAGAATTTATTGGCATTTTACACACCCCCCACTATATTAACTAATAACTCAGACAAAACATCATCAACTGTACAAACCAATTTAAAAGAGCTACCAATTAAAGCACTATTGTTTAAACACTTTATCTTTACCTTATTTTCATTTACTATCATGGTAATAAAATCTTGTTGTTTATCAAGTAATTTTAAAGACCAAGTGACACTTTTATCTGTATTTGCAGTAAATGTTTTAACTGTACCACCACAACGAATTTCTGCATTGCCACTGTAAGATATTTCAACAGGTTTGGTTGCATTATTGGGCTTAAAGTAATCACATAGCATAAGGTCAATTCTATCTGTCTGCGGATTATATTGACCCTCTGACAAGATAATGTGCATACATCTGCTATTTCCAAAAGAGAAGCTGACAGTATCAGGTCTAGTAATTCTATAAGGTGTAGGCTCTTTGTCATTATAATCAATGAAAAAACGCTTATCATGAGGAAAATATTTCGTTTCCTCGTCAAGCGAAATATACATCATTAACTGATCGTAACCAATGGTAATTACTTTTGTCTCATTTGTGCCTGCGTTATACTGTGAAGCATTTTGAATATTGCACGGCTTATAATGAACTATGCCATTTTCGTCTTGCCACTTAATAACGTAATTACACAAATACAAAATAGATTTTTCATACAGTTTGTTATTTGTAGGCTCGGTCAATATTAGCCAAATCTTATTGTCATATTTAATGTACTTATAGTCCGATATTGTACTAATATAAGTCAAAATCTGTCTTTGCCAAGCTTGTGTTGGCGTGTCAGGTATTTCATTTTGAATTATGCCCTTTGTAGCAAATTCATTTTCAAAATTCTCGCCATTAAACACTCCACTGCACAGAATAATATCATCTTCAATAACGCTATCCTCTAAAACGTCATTGAATGACATTTTACTATCAAACAACAAATCTGGTTTTTCAGAACCTTCCGTATAATACGGTTGCCGAATTAAATACCATTCTTTACTCATTCAACCACCTCAATTATACGCAGTATCTTTAAGTTGCTCATAAAGGTCAACTATTTTAAAGTTCACCCAATCAATCTCAACTTTAGCTTGTCTTTTGTCACCCTCTGAGTTGTTTATTGATAAATCCTTGGAAACTATGTTGCTACGTTTGACAATTTTGCTATATTGTCTTTCACAATAAAATCTCTTTATTGTATAGCCCAATATATTAACAACTATCTGATTCAAAACAATATCGTTTCCGTCAATATCAGTAAATATTTTTTTCTCATTATTAAAGTAAAGCTGACTAATTTGAGTTGAAAACTCGCCACAAGCCATTTTAAACCACTGAAAAACAAGGTCGTCACTTAACGCAACCCTTTCAAGAAATGTGGACTCAAAAACAGCGACCACATCTTCATAGGTAGTAGCCATTTTAACCACACCCTTTCTAAAACTTATAGCCTGAAATATTTTCTATTTCGTTACGCTTATAAACTGCCACATTGTCAATTCCAACTTCTTTGGCAAGTGGAATAATCATTTTCTTATCACCTTCAGTAACTACAAGTCTTGAGAGTTCAGCCATAAAATCAGCCTTATTGCTAATGCCAAGTAGTGCCTTTACGCTGTCAATATCAAGAATAACAGGATCATTATTATCACTCTCGTCAAGTGAAAAAACGTATCTTCTTATATCCTCGTCAAGAATTTTCAGATAAGCGTTATTGCCAAAGCCGTCAGTACCACAAAACATTCCATTGCCTTCCTGTATCTGAGCCATAACCTCTCCAACATTAAGCTGTGCGAATTTCTTTGCATTTGGTGGAATAGTAATATCTCTTTGTGTTTCCACAGCCCTAAAACCCAATTCCCAATTACGAGTGTTTTCCAAAAACACTCTATCGGTAAGCTGAATTTCCCTCTTAGACTTTACTTCTGTAATATCGTTATTAATTGTGGCAGTAGTTGTATTTTTTCTTACATTTGCCAAATTTTTAATCTTCCTTTCAAATATAATAATAATGTGACAAGAGTTTACACCCTTGCCACATCAATAATTATTATGTAATTAACCCTGCTTTGTAAGCAGACCAATTTCAAATTCTCTGCCCTTTACAACGTCAGCACCAAGCTCCATATCGAAACGTGTTTTTACTGTACCTGTCTCAACATCATTGCCTGTCATAGTTGTAATACCACCACGTCTGAAGATATTTACTGGAGAATTTGCTCCCTGTGCAATAAACCACAGATCGTTTGGATTGTAGTATGTGTCAAAACCTGACTTGTCAGCAAGTGGCTTTGTGAAGTTATATGGGTTCTCAAGTTCAATAAGAGCTGAACCCTTATAGAAACCATTAAGACCTGTTCTAGCAATCTCATCTACCTGTGTAGCATTGAAGAATGGGATTGGTGTAGAACCAACTGTCTTATAGCCGTTCCAATCACAGATACCAGAAATAAGTGAGAAGTCACCTGCAATACCAACCTTGCCAAGCTTTCTAACCTTATTTATCATACCGTCAACCTGTGTCTGAGTTGGAGCAGAGTCATACTCACCATAGAACTTTACATATTCAGTATTATTCTTCAGTGCAGACTTGATAACATCAAATACATAAGCAACACCCTTGTTGTTCATGTCGGTCTGTACCTGTGCCATTTCCTCTGCTACAGTACCACCAAAATTACCAGAAGCAAGCTCACGATAATCAATAGCCATACCAGAAGATATTGTCTGAGTTACGATTGGGTACTCTACCCACTTTCTACCTGCAAAACTTACATCAGAACCAGAAGCCTGAAGCCTAGCATCAAGACCCTCATAAGAATAAGTCTTAACTCTTGGCTGCTCATCATAGCCAATCTCACGATAATTACCAAGGAAATTAAATATCTTTGTTGCCTCGAGAAGCCTTGGCTGTATAATATACTTTACAATAGTATTAATCTCTGCAACTGCTCTGCTATCGCCTGCAAGTGCCTGTTCACCAAGCTTTGAAATTCTTGAACGTACTGCGTCTACCTTCTGACCGTACTTTGATGTATCTTTGCCTGCAAAAAGAGCAGAACAAATCTCAACTACTTCGTTGAAAGCCTTTGCGTTCTTAACAGCAACCTCAGACTTATTCAGATTATTAAGTTCAAAAGAAGTATTAATCATTATTAAAACACCGTCCTTTATTTTACATTCATTAATTAAGCGTGTACAACGACTCTAAGTCCGTTACCGCCAAAACTTGTCTTTTCCACAACTTCAAGATACTCTGCATAACCAGAAACATCAGCACTCTTAGCCCACTTACCATCAGTACCAACTACAAGCTTGTCACCTACTGCGAGTGTATTGTAAGCTGTTGTTACAACTGCATCGTCCATATCAAAAAGATGTCCTGCAAGAGAAGCAAGAGTAAAAATGCGTGGAAACTCACCAACCTCAATTCTATAATCATTTGGAGTGAGTGTCTCAGGCTTATCAATTCTGTTCATTACAACTGCAAGACCAGCCTGCTTTGCTGTTGTTGCGGTTGGCAGAGCAACAGCCTTTGTTTTAAGATCATATGTAACAGCCATGCCGTTCTCAAGAACAACAGGTGTCTTGAGATAGCCAAAATTCTGTGCTACCTTGAAATCACCAATATTTGCAAATTTAATCATTTAAAATTCCTCCAATCGTATTTTTTATATAAACAGATTATCAATATCGAGTTTATCGTTCTTATCATCATCGTTGTCAGTATCTACGCAACCAAATATGTCAGCGGCAAAATTGTTCTGAGAATTAATCTCAACAGCCATTGCCTTTTCCTTCTTCTTTGTCTCAGCACCAATGCAAGCGTTGATTTCTGTAACAATATCGTTTACCTCGATACCACAACCCATAGGATCTGCGTTAAACTTGTCAAGCTTATCCTTAGCCATATTCTTTTCATCGTCTGAAAAATCTCCAAGAGCTGAATTGAGTTCTGCAATCTTTGCAGACTTTTTAAGTTCATTCAATTCTGCTTTCATTGTTTCAACGAGTCCGTTAAGTTCATTAATCTTCTCGTCTTTCTGACAAGCATTGGTTTCGGCTGTTGTCTTTTCACCTGTAAGAGTTGCTATCTCTGCATCTTTTGTAGAAATAATCTCATTCATTTCAGCAATCTTAGTCTCGTAATCTGCATTTTTAGTATTGAGTTCAGTAATCTTATTCTCAACAGCAGAAATAATCTGATTAAGTGTCTTTTCGTCCACTTTCTCGTCCTCCTTTATCTTTTGATTTAGTTCTATCAGTATTGCACTATCGTCACTAGGCTCGACAGTTAAAATGCAATATCCACTATAGTCATAAACTTTTGGTACTCTACCTTTTTCGACAGGCTCTCCGTCATACACTATTTTATTTTTGCCCTTACCAACAAATTCAACAGAACCATATATTGTATCACCATCATTAATTTTGTTTTCAAGCCATTCAACAAAATGTGGATAACGTTGCTGATTAATATAACCCTCGGCAATAAGAACTTTATGTTTCTCACCATCAATCTGAATATCTTCAATAGACCAACCATCAGCAGAACCTACTTGAACAGAATTTTCAAATAATGGCATATTGCCGTCTTGACCTGTCATTCCATGGTCATATGGAATATCTTTTTCACTATCCAAAAATGTTGCACAAATAGGCATACCAATAATACTATCTGCGTTATCTCTAACATATTGCTCATTGTAACTAATACCATTTTTGTTATAGTGATTACGGTCTTGATGAATTTCGTGTAGTACCAACTTTACACGTCTGCGACCGTCCGACCTCTTTGCTTCGCTTATTTCACAATGAAACACTAACTTTCACCTCTTTTCTGACATAAAATAAACCTAGTCACTAAACGCAACTTAGGTTTTAGTTTGTTGTTGAAGGTTTTGGTTGAGCGTTTCCATTTAGATTTTCGCTCATTATGCTATTTTCGTTTGTCTTTTCAGCTACCTTAGTTCTACCACCATTTGAGTGGTCTGCATCACTTGGGTCATTATCTTTGCTACTCATGGTATAACTCGTCTTATGCGTTGGATATTTATTTTCCCAATCATTATCCAGTTCATAATCCATAAGTGACAAGTATACATCGCTATCCCAACCAGTGCTTGCAATCCAAGCTGTTAAAGACCCCTTACCTCTAGCATAAAGGTCGGTCATATATTTAACCTGTTTATCTCTATTTACAAAAGTAACAGGTAAAATAGCACACTCCATATAAAGCTTTTTATCCTTAATAATATTGGCGTTAATACATTTATTCAATTCCATAATAAACATATTTATCCAATCATATACGTTTCCTGCAACCAACTCCAAATTAAGTGTTGCAACAGCATAGTTTCCTGTACTATTACCGTCAAGGACACTACTAGCAATACCCAAATCGGCAGGCACTTTTGATTTATTGGCATTTTCATTTTTTTCGTCAAAAATAGAAGTGTCAACTTTTATGTCATTTAATTTTGTACCTGCGGCAAGCGAGAAAAATGACTTGCCATATTTATTTTGTTTTGTAGTAATAGCTTGTTTAACTAGCTTATGTTGTTTTTTCTGCTGACTTTCCGTCAAAGTGCAACGTCCGTCTTTTGCTTCAGGAAATGTTTGATATATAATTTGATTGTTCAACTGATCTAATACATTCCGCTTTGTAGAAGTGAAATAATCTGCGTATAATACATCGTCCAACGCACAAATCATTAATGGAACACCATAAGGATTAATAGCCTTACAGTTAATTTTTGTTACCATTGTATTATCGTTATTTAAAACTTTCCATGGCTTAATATTATTGTGAGTTGAATATTTACTATACGCTTCTCGAATTTCTCTTGGAAAAGCCTGTAGTTTTCTTCTTTTGTCATCTTCTACCATACCGTCAAAATATCTTAAATCAAAAGCAACAATAGGTGAACCATTCTTTCTGCCAACTATACGGCAATAGTCAACAGGCAGATTAATAACGGCACATTTAACTCCCAGTTCATTGATCTCTACAATGTTTAAAGTATCAATATCATCAAGATACTTGTCAGCGAATACGGACTTTGTAATCTCAAAGTATTTAAAGTCCATTCCCTCGATCATATCGTTAAACAAATTATCTCGAATAACTTCCTTATATCTTATTGTGTCAAGAGTTTGTTGCATTAACTGCCTTGCATTTTCAAATTTCTTCTTGCGTTTGGTTTTTGACTTTGAATAAACCACCTTATCCAAGGTGAACATGGTTTTAAGATAGTTGATAGAAGTCATAACAGAGCCATTCTCATAATACGCCCACCGACAAATTTTGCGAATATTTTTTATATGTATTTGCGGATTATGAGCAAATTTCTTAATATCCTCAATATCGATAGGTAAATCTTCAATACAATCTTCCCAAACAGATGTCATTTCATAAAAAGCATTTGACTCATAGGAACGCTCTTGCGTATTTGACATGGAGTTAGTTTCTGAAGCACTTTCTGTTTTATCTTGATTGTTTTCAATAACATTCTCAGTATTCTCTGCAATATTCTCAGGCATAGCCTCACCTCACTTTCGTTTGTGTTTACATTAGTTGAATAAACAACAATAATCGTATTCATCGTTATTTATGTCTTGGGCATATTTATTAACGTACCACAACACATAGATCAATGCCGAAACTCTATCCTTATTTACTTTTTTTACAACTTGTTCAATAGTAATGTTGCCGTTATTAAGATGTTTCATCTTTAAATTCGCGGCTTCTTCAATAAAAGCATCTGTCTCAATAAAAGGTCTAACTTTATCGTCAAAACTATCCCATTCATTATCGGTAAAATCATTATCTTGTCTTTTTTCCAGCAATCTAAGTTTGCCACTATCCACCATATCTATAAAAGTGCTTACAATTTCATTTTGCCAAGTCTGAGCTTTCATATTGTAAAGTATTTGTGGCGAATTAGGAACTTCTGGAACATTATCGTCATTAATAGTGTCCCAACAGCCCAAATCCTTACCTGTAGAATTGTCAATCGTGTCTTTTAAAAGTTCATCAGCCAATCCAACACCAAGTCCATTAGCATCTAATACAACTACTTTAGCCATATAAAGTTTTTGAACTTTTTTGATAATAGCAGCTTGGGCATTAAAATTAAGTACGTTAGGAATATTAATAATATTCACCACATCAATGTAAATAATTCTCCCTTTATCCTTACTTCTAATTACACGCACTACAGCAATAGAAGATTGGTTATTAGAAGTTTTTTGGCTTCTTGCTACATCCACGCCCATATAATATTCCTGTTCTGGATTTGAATTTTGCAAGACCGCTTCCGTTAAAGTACGACAATTCATTAATTTGTTGATATTAACTAACGCACCATCGGCACAGCCGACCCATTCTTGTTCATAGTTTTGGGCAAAAGCTACCACAGAAGAATTTTTCTTCTTTGAAAGTATTTTGCTTTTATTACTTCCTCTACCATACCAACACGGAAGTTGCCAGTTGCTTCCCAAAACTATTTTTCCCTTTAGATTTTCCATATCATCTAACATTGAAATACTACGCTGATATTCGTCTGAACCCCTAAATCCTGCCGTTGTAAAAAAATGAATTTGCTGATTAAGTTCCATTGGGTCTACTATCGCAAGTCTGCCAACCGTAAGTCTTGGAACTTCAACTACAGGCTCAAGGGCATCTTGAAACAGTACATTATTCAGCAATGCAGATTCCTCTATTTTTAACCTTCTACGTCTTTGACCCTTTGTGCTTTGAGCATTTGCAATAGCATCTATGGTCGCATCATTTTTAAATTCAATATAAGCATTTCCCTTTGAAAACCTAGCTTCTCTTATTTCGTCCTTTAAAAGTGGATATAATTTTGCAATTTCATTCCACTTTGATTTCAATAAATCTGCCGCATTTTCTTTAGTCTGTGCAGAAAGAGCCAATTCAATATTTGGGAACAGCATTGCTACTACGACCATAGCAAGTACCTCATCGAATGTTTTGCCATATCCACGGCTAAACGTTCCATACATACTCATAAATCTAACGTCACAACGCAAAAATATGCGTTGATCTAAATGCAGATTTAACCCACCTGTTTCAGGTTTCATTAAGTCGAGTAATAAATCAGGATACCACTTAGCCCAACTTATAAAAGTGTAATAATTATGTAGATTTTTGCCAAATACACTATCACTATTTTTTTCAAAATCTTTTATTCTTTGCCAGTTCATTACTTGTCACCATTCTCATAATCTTTTGGCAGTTTTATAAACGTTTCAACAGAACTCCTATTTTTTTCTGATGTGTCATCAGTAAAAATACCATAGGGATCTCCATACTGAGAAATGTACTCATTCTTCATATCGTCATAAAATTGGTATACTTCCTTGTACTCACACTTAGGTAATCCTTTTAATTTTCTAGCATAGTTAATATAGCACCATATTATAAAATCAGGAGCATCATTAGGTTGGTACTTAAACTTAGGTAATATTTCAACAATATCAACCGCTTGTTCACAAGCTTTTGATATTTCCGAAATGCAAGTTACTCCACCTTGCAAATCAGCCTGCGTTAATTGTTTTGGAGTCAACTTTGCTTTATCAGCAGCATCTTGGGCAGCTCTATTCCATTTGTCAGCACTTCCAACATCTCCTGCTGCTGTAGCTTCTTCCTCTTTCACTTTGAAACGAACATAAGTTGCTAAAGCTTCCTCGTGTAAGTTTGTTTGAATTGAATAGTTTTCTTTTAATTTATCAAACTTTTTCTTCATTTTTCGGTACTGTGATTTTGTATACCCCTCGCCAAATAAGTCGGTAATATCGTTTGTAACAACGAAATCATCAACCATATTTACATATACTTCTTCGTTTCGAGGAAGTATATTGCGTTTTTCCGTTGTAGTTACTGCCTCAGTAATAGACTTGCCCTGATTAAACAAGTTCATAGAGTCTAAAAAAGATAGTTTCGTATACTGTGGCAATGTTGACACATTCTTAAAATAACAGCCTATAATATCAGTTCTACCCTTGCCCAATTCTAACGATCTTCTTACTTCACTCATAGCAGAGTCAAGAGCTTCTGGTATATATGGTTTATCCATTAACATTAGTTTCTTTTGGAACGCTTCTATATTTAAGCTTCCATCAGAATTATAAGAACCCTTTTTAACACAAGACTTACATATATTTACCGTTTTGCCATCAGTAGAAATATTACTATTTCTAGTAGTATAAAATTGCGACAGTGGCTTTTCCTTGCCACATTCCGTACATATTTTTGTACTTACAGGGGTTTTTACTTTTTTCCTTGGCATAATCGAGCCACCTCCTTCTTATTTGTTTAATTTTCAAGCCAATATAAAAGCACCCCAATTTTCAATCAGAGTGCTTAATTTGGTATCTATTTAATTACTATTCTTTAATAACCTTGTTCTCAAATTTCTTGTAGGCATCAAGATACCACTCTTTTTTGTCGCCATTGTATGTTAATTCATAATACATACCGTCAAAAAGAGTGCTTGAAAGTAAATATTTCCAATTCTGCAATGCTTTGCACTTCCATACTGTGTAAACTTCAAAATCAGGCTTTGTATCTGATTTGTCAAGATGTTCTCCAATATAATCTCTTACAATTTCTATTGCTTTTTCGTCCATAATTATTTTCCTCTCTATATTTGTGTAATAAAAGCACACTTTTATAGCCCCTATGAGTGCTTAATCGCTCAAAAATCAAACTTATCCTTATTCTGACTAATTTTCTTCTTATCCACCCTAATATAAAATTTTCTAGTCACGTCAGTTCCACTATGGTTGAGCAATGCTGAAACATCTTCTAGTGACATACCTGCGTTTTTATATAGCGTAGCTCCCGAATGACGAAAATCGTGAGCGTGTAGCGTTGGAACATTAATCATTTCACCAATAATATGACACCAAGAATTTAATGTGCCATTAGTTACCTTATCAAACTTTCCGTCTGTATAAGAAACAAAAACATAGCCATTGTCAATAATATTATTTGTCTTGCGGTACTCAAGCAAACCTAACAACAGTTCTTTAACTTCTTCCGAAAAATAAAGAGTTACAACGTAGCCTTCTTTTTCAACTACATCATTGACAACCCTATTGTCAAAATCAATTTGTTCCCACTTAGTATTCGCAACCGCATTAACCCTAGCCATTGTAGATAATGAAAATAGAGCATAACACTGATATTGTAAAGCCCTATGTTTCTTATGATGTGTGTCAGCGTTTTCTACTAAGTTTTGCAAGGTAATTCTTAATTCCTGTACCTGTTCAACAGTTAAAAACGTCTGAGTAATAACATCTGTATCTTTCTTAGGTCTATCCATAAATTCCATTGGGTTTTCTGTAATTAACTTCTTCTTACGCAGAAATTTATAAAAAGCTGAAATTGAAGCCATACGCCTTTTCATACGTCTTGAATTATTACCCTCAGTTTTACAAAAATATAAAAATTCAGTTATATCATCTTCCGTTAAGTCAATAATACTTTGATTGCCCTGATTTTTGTATATGTATATCCACCAAGACTCTAAATCATTTTGATATCCTGCGATAGTCTTTTCGGAGAGTTCTCTAAGTGACATATCAATTTTATATTTGTTCCATAGTTTCATTGTTTCAGAATTGATTTTTGAAAGTATTTCATCATCATGTACTTGAATACGTTTGCTTTTCTTAGCCATTTAACCTCTCCTTTCTTCTCATCTCAAGCTTTCTTTAGAGTGCTGCTTTTAGCACTTATTCTTCAAATGGGATTTCTTTAGAGTATTGCCCTCACACTTAATCTTCTTTATTTCGCCCATAAGGGCTTGAATTTTGTTTTTGGAGTAATACAAAATTCTCAAAACCATAACTCAAAATACCCCTCACTGGGACACATTGTTAAGAGGTGCGTGAGGTTGAATTACTTTGTAATTAAAACTAAGGATAGTCAACAAAACTTTGTCAACTATCCGTGCAAAAATCTCGTCAGATTTTTCATTTAAAAGACTCAACGTGGTACGCATTTTTTAAGAGGCGTGTTGAGTTCTGTTTTGGCTGTCAGAGTGAGACTCGAATCCACAACCTCCGCATTAACAGTGCGTTGCTCTACCGATTGAGCTATCCGACAATATGCAGGATAACGCCTGCTATCCTGCAAAATATAATAAAAGGAGTTGTATTTAACTACAAATTATTCGTTAATTGTAAAACCAAAATAAAGCTTTGGAACATAATCTTCTTCAGTAAAATCCTTGCCGACAAAATCTCGCTGAACGAAAACAACACTCTCATCACCAACAATTATTGGCTTATCGTCACGTCTTGCTCTTTCACAGAACAACTCGTTTTCAAAAGTTGAAACAACAAATTCGCCACCATATCCGTTCCACTCAGGCGGATCAAGAGAAATAGAATTAATTTTAGTCTTATCGTCAAATGATAAAAATTTCTTGATAATCTTACAAGCCAACTTGTAATCACACAAAACACTAAAGCCCTCATTTTCCAGATATACATCTATAATATCCTGCATGAAAGTATCAAAATCGTTATAACTCTTTTTAATCATCATAGTATTCACCTACTTTACTTTTATATCATAGTTGGCAATCTTGCCAAATTCATTATCAAATATAAACAGGCTTGCACCTGTGTCAGAAGTTTTGTGTAAGGACATCGCATAATCATCAGTACCTACCATAGAACGTATTGTAAGTACTTCTGAATGTTTCGCATTTTCCTTTGAGGTCTGGTGATGCACATGACCTGCCAAAACGTAATCAATGTTTGTATTGTACGCTCTTGAAAAAGAACTTGTGCAGTTCTGTAAATCCTTTACTTCACCATGACAACCAAGCACGTTATAACCCTCAACATCGCTAAAACAAAAGCCTGTTTCATTCTCAATTATGTTTACATTTCGATTATATTTAAGCCTTTCCCTGATAAAAACAATAATCACCTTTGCCATGTTTTCATCAGGAAAACTATTCTTAGGCTGTCCGAGAAGTCTAAGTTGTGAATGATTACTGTCCTTAACCATTTGGAAATTCACTTTTGTATATTGAGAAAGATCATTGAGCCAATTAGCAAGAAATTCAGCATACTTTATTGCCGAATCTATGACACCATATCTAAGGTGCATAAGCTGAGAATTTAATCTGAGAAGTCCTGATATACTGTCGCCAAGTTCCCAAACATTAATTTCTGCCAAGTCCTCTTTAGCAATGATGTCAACAACTTTTTCGAGCATACTCCACATTCTGCGTTCAAATATCTCTGGAGAATATTCGTTTATTACATTGCCAAATAGATCTTTTATGCAAAACTCTATACCAAAGTGACAATCAGTAAATGCCAATATCGCAGATTTGCTATTACTTTCTCCAGATAAATAATCAGGAACTATGATAGGTTCTATATCAGAAATTGCATTGACTATTTTTTCAGTTATCAATTCATCTCGTGCATTTTCCCTAAGCCACCTATTATTCTCCAACTTCTCTGTTTGAAGTTTGTATCGCTCTTTCTTTAATTCACGAATTTGGTCTTGAATTTCATTAAGGGTGTTTTCTGTATCTGCAAAAGTTTTCTGATTTGCATTGAACATTTTCTCGAAGCATTGAAATTTCTTACGATAAGTTGACTCGCCAAAATCAGCGTTAAGCAAATTATTTAAAATATCCCTGACATCATTCCAAGTGCCTATCTTTTCCTTATCTTTGCACACTCTAAATATAAGCTCGTCATCAGACTCACCTTCAAATCTTTTATATGTAGAAATAATTTATTCCTCCCACTAACAGTTAAGCAATTTCGTCTGTCTGGTTTACAGACAGCTTTACTTCCTGACCGTTGAAATCTGACATAAGTTCCGCAAGGGCTATTTCACCCTCAATATCTTCAACACTAAATGTTATTTTTCCATTCTCTATGTTTGCAATGCCCTGTATCGACAGAACGTTCTTTTTTGTTATTTTAGCCATTTATTTTAACCCTCCAATTCGTCAGCCCAAGTTGACACCCAACCTCTATGGTTAGTATGTAACTCGCAAATCTGACAATGTTCTTTTCCTGAAAAATGATTTAGATATTTGTGAACTACCGACCGTCTAAAGCCAGTCGGCTTCTTGCTTCAACGTTCTCGTAACCTACTAACTCCACAAGCGTAAATTCCGATAGTTCCTATCGTACTGCTTTATTGTTTAGGCTGATTTAACCAACCTTAATCCTTCATTTAATATATTAATAGCAGCATTAATATCTCTGTCATGGTGTGTGTGACAATTAGGACAATCCCACTCTCTTACAGAAAGATTTTTTGTTCCCTTATTAACATATCCACAGACATTACAAGTCTGACTACTTGGGAAATAAGTATCAATCTTAATATACTGTCTACCGTTCCATTCAGCCTTGTACTGTAACTGCCTTGTTAGTTCATACCAACTACAATCAAAAATACTTTTTGCAAGTTTATGATTTTTAACCATATTACTAATTTTCAAATCTTCACTCACTATCAGTTGGTTTTCCTGTATTAGCTTGTGAGAAATTTTATGTAAATTATCAATACGGATATTTGTTATCTTCTCATGAAGTCTTGCAACTTTAATACGCTGTTTATTTCTGTTGCTACTACCTTTTGCCTTTTTAGCAAGTTTCCTTTGTTCTTTAGCAAGTTTCTTTTCATATTTGTAAAGAGTTTTAAAATTTTCAAATTTATCTCCGTCAGATGTAATAACTAAATCCTTAATGCCTAAATCAATACCGATCATAGCACCAGTAGGCTTCATGTGAAAATTTTCACAATCCACAAGGATAGAAACAAAATATTTATCACTTGGTGTTTGTGATATGGTGGCTGATTTGATAATACCAACAAATTCTCTATGAACCTTAGCTTTTACCCATTTAAGTTTTGGAAGTTTAATTCTATTGTTTTCAAAGTCAACTTCAATGTTATTATTAGTACTGTTTGTGGAATAAGCTTTCCGATTATCTTTCTTACTTTTGAATTTAGGATAACCAGAATGTTCTTTGAAGAATTTCTGATATGCACTATCCATATTAAATACTGCGTTGTTAAGAGCAAATTTGTCAATTTCTTTAAGCCATACATATTCTTTCTTCAGAACTTGTGTACAATATGTATTGCAATCAAATTTACTCATAGATTTCTTTTCTGTTTCATAAAGATTTTTTCTATAAGCAAGTGTCTGATTATAAACAAACCTACAACAACCAAATGTTTTCTGTATTTGTATTTCTTGTGTTTTATTTGGATATAATCTGTACTTAAATGATTTAAGCATCGCCTCACCACCTTTCTATCACTATCATATCACGGTGATAGCACTTTGTCAACACTGCAATGTAAACAAGTTGTAAACTTTAGCTATCACCTTGACATCACTTTTTGTATGTGTTATAATTTAGAAAAGGAGATGATATTATGGCAGTATCTAAAGATAATGTAAGAACGACACTTACTATTCCTAAAGATTTAAAAAATCAATTAGAACAACTTGCAAAAGAACAGAATCGTAGTCTAAACAATTTAATTTTAACTTTAATTAAGAAATCTCTTAATGAAAAGTGATTTTATCACCAGCCTAACCCACCGTCTAAAGTCAATGGGATTATGGCTGGTTTTTATTTTCAATGAGGTTATAAAACTCATCTACCTCGTAATCAATGAAAAATGTTCTGTTTTCTCTTGATTTCCAATAGTTGTACTCTTCAGGTGTAGGGTACTTTCTCTTATCCAAATTATCTACAATGGAAATTGGAAGTTCTTCTGTTACTGTCATAAAAAATAAATTCCTTTTCTAAATAAGTTAGTGGGATATGCCCACCCTTACAGACGTGCTGTAAGATATTTTTTAATCAGCTCTGTACTTGGCAAGCAGATTAACAACCGCAGATGTTTCCTCTGCGTATCTCTTACCACGATTAGAGCCATTGTTTTTCAGACGGCACGTTTTGAAAATCTTAACGTTCTTAATGTTCTGACGAAGATAATCCGCCTCGTCCTTTGTGACGAAAATCATGTGTAAAATAACCACCTTTTCAATTTTAATTTTGTACACAATGCCTATTGAATGTTGACTTTGTGCGTGCTATAATATATTGTGGATAAGTATATTTATTATCTATATCCATAATAAGAAATAACACCATAAAATAAAAACACCTCGCAAAAGCCCAATAATAAAGGGTTTACGAGGTGTTTGACTATTTTCTATTTAAAATTGACTACTTCACATTATATTTCTGGCTTTAGCCATTGATTTTCTTTGATATTCAAGTTGTTTGATATGTTGACATTTATCACATCTTTGCTTATTATTTGCTTTGCTATCAACCACAAACTCCTTACCGCAATCACAGCAGGTTAAGACCTTGGTTTTGATTTTTTGATAACCTTTGCAATTTTTACAGTACAACTGACTATTTGATCTCTTATAAAATAGCCTTCTACAATTTTCGCAACGTGCGTATTTTTTACCTCTATACAGCATATATTCTTTACCGAGTTCTCTCATGTCGGTAATTTTTAGCACTATTAGAGAACTATCATCAATAAACTTTACTTGAAGATTTGTATTTCCGACAGCCAATGCTGGCTGTAACATTCCTGCTTTAACTAACTTATGTATCATCATTTCTTTTTCATATCTAGTTTTATTCACACTAGATAGAGAAAACAGCATTTTGTGGCTAGTACAAATCCAATTATTATTTCTTGCACAAAGAATATTTCTATATTTAGCAAGGCACAATGCCGTAAAAGCTATTCTCTCAACTGGTGGGCTTTTAAGCCTTGCTATATCTTCAAGTTCCTTTTGTGTTATGCCAATGTACTCAATATTAATTGGTGGATTATTACGTGTTCTGTTAACTTGTCTTTCAACGCTTTTCTCCCAATCAGAAGGTCTGTAATTTATACCTGTTGATTTGATAAAATCAGTTAGTGCAGTAATTATTTTAGATTTTTTATACTTCATTACATATCGGTAATATTTAGCCAACAAAAACAATGATTGTGACGGTTTTACACCTAAATCTTTACTTTCAATTATTTTTTCTGCCTCAGCAATTTCGTTTAAAAATATATCCATTTACACACCAATCTTTCTTACGGCTTTTCTATATTTTGTTCCACCATACTCAATATCTCCAGTTTCATCGGGTACATAATAAGACATCTGCCAATCATTTAATCTTAAAAGATTTTCAATAATAGTGTCACCACAAATATCCCATACAAATTTCTTAGATTTCTCTGTTTTATAGCATATATCAAGCAATATATCACACAACACAAATTCATCTGTGCAAATCTCAGAACATAGCTTACGATAATTTTCTGTCATTATCATCTTGTCATTATCAATTTGTTCTTTATCGAAACGTTGTTTCTTAGACAATACCATGTATTGAGTTATATCCCTTGTATAATTCTCATACATTTTTTTTAATTTTGGATAGTCAGAGTATTTATCATTTTGCCTGCATTGCATAACTTTATAATCAAATCTAGCTGACGATTTAACTTCCGTGTTATAATTTTCAAAAGCCAACTCAACAGCCCTACAAATACGATTCATGGTACAATCATTAACACTGACAGGCATTTTTTTGTAATACCAATCCAAATACTTTAGCTGATCTTCCGTTTTATCTTTAAGAACCTCTAATTCAGAAATCGTCATGCCAAATAAATTTATACATTGAGCATTATTATTTTCAATATAATTTTTATATTTTGACATTTCCTGCGGATATATGTAACACATAAAATATGGTTTCTTATCAGCAATGATTGTTTTATTAAATTCTTTTGCAACTCTTTCCTCGTCACTATCATTATCATTGTAGTTTAATGCAAATCTGTTGTACCACGCCTCAGGCATAGGCTTGGATATAATACCTTTTGCTTTATCTATTGCCAATTATGTTTAACTTTTGTCTGTTATATTTTATTTATGAAACAACTCGCTCAGGACTCCATCCGTATTTTTTATACCTTTTCCACAAGGTATCATACTTAATACCTGTTATCGAAGCCCATTCTGACAATGAATGTGTTTCATCATTTACTGTCATATATATCGTATTTCTTCTATTATTTGATTGCTCTTTCATCGTATTCCATCTGCAATTTTCAGGGGAATAATCTCCATTTACATTTATTCTATCTAAGGTACAAGTACCTCTCTTTGCTGTATTATCATAACCTGAAATCATTGCCCACTCTTTAAAATTAGCAAAGTCATCCCATTCGTCACATATTTTAATTCCTCTGCCACCATAATTATGATAAGCTCGACAGTTCTTGTTATTACATCTTTGTCTCATACTGTCCCATATAGCGTAAAGTCTTGTACCATAGCCATTATGCTTACTATGCTTTTTTGAGGCTAATTCTTTTTTCAAACAGCCACAGGATTTTGTTATGCCTCCTGTTAAAGATGTTCCTCTAACAGTGACATAATTACCACACTCACACTTACAATTCCACATTTTCTTTTTACTTGCTTGAAACTGTGCAGAAGATAAAACAGTTAATCTCCCAAATTTCATCCCTGTTAAATCCAACAATAAACACCTCCTTATTCTTTATTTTTTCTTTATATATAACAGACAATATTGACGCTACTCAACGCTGGTGTGTAACACACCCTCTATCTTTCAATAGAGTTCGGACTATATCTTCTTCCGCTTGGGAGTTCACCACTGGCTTTACCAATCACTTGTAAAGCACTTAGTCTCTGAACCTTCTCCTATTCGGAGCTTGGCTGCTGATTATCCATTATAAAACATTTAGGATTTAACCTTGTGTCATTCTAACATTTTTTTCTACTTTCGTCACTTTCACGTTTAGGTATTTCAGCCTTGCGTTGTAGTATATTAGACTTTAGGATTTTCCAGCAATTCAATGAATTATTTTTCAAGCACGTTACCGTACAAGCGAACTTTTAGATAAAAATTCTGTTGGAGAAGCTGACCGCACATGATACGATAATCTAGCATTTTATATTCCCTACTTTCTTTTGGATATTTTGCTTGAACATCATACATTGCAGTTATTCTATTTGTGATTTTACCAATTTCTTCACCAAAGCTGTTATAATTAGCCTGCATTAAATTGGACTCACAAATAATTTCTTTATTTGCCTTTTTTTGGGTACACATAATTGTCTTAGTTGGTCTTGTGTTTTTGAGCAATATCGGATTATCTGTTGTAATCAAAGCATCAGAATCCTTATCAAAGCCGTTCAACGCTGCTGCCATACTGTCATGACAGTTGACAATATTAACAGTTGCCATGTATTTATACCACTCTGACATCATTTTATTATCTGTGATGTTCATAACCCTAATATTATTATGACAGCTCATTGGCGCTCTGAAACAAACAACCCTATCAGACCCATAATCAGACCAATATTTTGAATACATTTCTCCAGCTTTAAGTAATCCATAATCATCATTCTCAACTTTTACTCCAAATATTTTTTGACACAAGGCAAATGGATCGCCTGAAATAACAGCATAATTGCCATGCACTTTAAGTACACCGATTTTAGCCTGTGTAATTTTTTTCTTAATCATATAGTTAATACGATTTATAACAAATGGGTCATTTGCCATACTTGGCTCTATCATAACCGACTTAGTAACATTATCAATCTCATTTAAGCTAAAATCTTCATCTGAGGTAGCCCCATTTAAAAACAATATAGTTTTGTCAATATCTCCGTGAATTACATCTTTTATTTCATTAACCGTAGGGGCTATCAATTCTTGAATTTCCCCATCTGTTAATTCATAGCTTTGCAGGAATTGATAATTCATATTACGTTCATTTTCAAGTTTCTCAGGACACACTTTTGTTACTCTAAAGCCATATCCGTTATTTTTACAATTTCCCAAATACGAATCAATATTGTCATAACTATCCCACAATTTTAACATCGAAGTTGTAAGTATTAAGTCTACATTTTTTATATTATGTTCATTTCCCCATACATCAATAACAATACAATCACCATTTTCATTGAATGTACCATATTCATAGGCAAATTTATGAAAGTCAAACGTGAACACCATGCCCTTACAAAAGCTATTTCTTATGCAGTACCCACTAGGTATATAGTCCTCAAGAACATCTTTTGCCCATATCTCCGACAATGTAGGTGTTATTAAACCATAACCGTCACTGTCATTTACTTCTATAATTTCAGGATTATCAGGCTCAGTTAATACAGGCTCTCCGTCAAACTCATCTGTTATTTTTATAACCTTTTCTTTGCAAGTTACAATCAAATCATCTACCACAAGAATATCTTTTGGATGTGTCACAGGCACAGAAGCTGAACAAGTTAATGCTTTATAAGCTTCAAACTTAGCAGGCACAAGTTCCTTGTTTAAGTTTCTTCCATTATTCATGCGTCTTGTTAATTCCTCACATAATTTTATATGCTGTGAGTTCTTTGCGGCAGCATAAATAACTGTGTTCTTTTTTATACCATTTGTTGTGCCTATAAGTCTATTATAGTACGTTCCGTTTATTCTAAATCCGTAACTCAGCTTAAAAATATCTTCCTTATTATTCATTATAATCGCAACATAGTCAAGTTTACATTGAATGTTATCTAAGTCCTGATAACATTTCTTAATTTGTACACTCGTATTTCTCGACTTTGGCTGCTTTTTCAAAAGCTTTATTTCTCTCTTAATTTCCTTTATCCTATCTGCGGTAAATTTTCTATCTAATGAATTTATCTCGTCAATCATTTGTAAAATTTGTCCGTCAGCAAGAGAAATAATTTCCCTATTATCTCTAGCTTCTTGTATAGAGATCTTTAAATTTTTATCAGGTGCTTTTAAAATTCTTGAACTGTGCAACTTAAAAATAAACTGCTGATACATTTGTTGTTTAGCCATTTGTTATTCCTCCCATATATTTATTAATTACTGCCTTTTGTAATTGCTTTGAAAAATATTCTTTAATCACAGAAACCAACTGCTGATTGTCCGAATATTTAAGTGTTTCAATTTTTACAAATTTAGTTGCTTTTTGCCAATAGCACTTTCTGCAATGAGTTGAATTATTTTTTATCCTACGATTATACATCTCTGTTACACACACATCAATCGAATTTTCTTTGATGAACATTGTGAAAGGAGCAGTAATATCGCTTGCAAACTTCATCATAATCAAATATGGGGAAGATAATTTGCCTTCAAGTATGTCGATTTTACAATGATGACATACTTGTGCATACCATTCTGGAATAACTTTGCAAACCTCTACCAAACTATGAATATGTCGTCTCTGCTCTTGCTTTTTTAATTCCGCATTGTGTTTTTTTATTGATAAATCAATATATTTTTCCATGGTTTGATTCACAAAAGTAAATTTTCCGTCAAACATTACATTCTCTAAAGGTATTTCGTTAAAATTCCAAAGCAGTAAATTATTATAAGGTAACAAGTTTTTGTTCAAAAGATCTTTGACTTTAGACAAAGTATTGTTCTGATAGTCAAACATTGCATATGCAATATTCTCAATATGTGTCCTGCCAGTTGAATATTTTTCCTTACCGCCAATCCAAATGTCATTAATTTTCGCAGCTTGATACAACTCATGGCGTTCTATTTGCTCACTTGCTATTGGCGTACACTGAAATTCTATAACGTACTGTTGTCCTCCAAACTCAAACATGATGTCAGGTCTTTGTTTTGTTTCTTCTATATAACCCTCCATAACAGCCTTGACAACACCGTTTTGTTTCTTAATCCAATTAAATAATGCTATTTTACCTTGAATATGTTCTTCTGTTTCGGGTTCAGAGTAAATTGTCTCACATTTAGTTTTGTCTTTGTGTCTAAAATAAGGGCTTACCAATTTGCCATGACAATATTCATACTTCCCATGACAAACAGGACATTGCAAAATTCCTTTGTCCGCCCATTTTTTCAAAGTATCTCTATCATACTTATTATCATAACAATTTATAGGTTGATTATTAATTTCTGCCGTAAGCATTTATATCTCCTATCTTTATATCTATCATAATCTACGTTCTACCGTCAGGAACATACATTAATTGTGTTAAATTTTAAAGAGTAATACTTTACAAGTAAAATTATACTCAAAACAATTTAGCTGTAAAATTAACACAATTAATGTACAATTTTAACTAATCTTTATTTCTCGCAGCTAAAAGCTTTTGTTTATGTTCTTCTGAGATAACTCTTTTAGTTGGGTGAGCGTTTCTAATACTAATGGCTTTGGTAGGAGCAATAAATGTAGCTCCGATAAACGTACCGTCAGTGTGTCTTGTTTCATCAATCTGTTTCCAACCTTGCTTTTTGCATTTGTTGGCATACTTCTCAATACAAGTATACAAATTAGCGACCCACTCGCCATTCTCGCATGAAATGTTAATTGTAACCTCACGTTCCTCTGCGGTTACTTTACTTGTTACCGTATATGTTCTCATAAATTTAACTCCTTCTCAATTCCTTTATAATTTCGTTGCTAGCTAACACAAATTTAGTAAACTGTTTTCTATCAGATAATATTACATCTTTCTTAGTCTTAGCCTTCTTCCTAGTCATTTGATTATGCCAACCTCTTGCACTATTTATTTTCTTGTAAATTATAGACAGTGTGTGTGCGTAGTGTGCCGATCTATCTTTCATAATCTCTGCCAATGTGTGAACAATAAAATCAAAGCTGTCCTCTGAAGTAAACTGTGTAGCATTATAAATACAACCATCGTCAGATGTAAACCTATCCCCATTACCTACACAAATCATAAGCTGATTACAAGCCTGAGTAAACCAAGCCTGATATACATGATTATCCGCAATAGCATTTATAATACTTGGCTGTATTGTAGTACAATCACAATTGTACTTATCTGTAAACTCACTAAGAGCCGTAACAGTACAAAAGCCAAGCATTGAAGTCATTTGAGTATAAACTCTATGCAACATATTTACAAACTCAATAACCTCACCTGTAGATTGTAAAGCATTATCCTGCAACTTCGCTATAAGCGGAGTACTAATTTGTTTCTTCCATATATTTAGAGCTTTTGCATTTGGTATTTTTTAGCCGATAATGCAAGTAACATATTCTGAAGCTGAGTAACCGTAGCTTGTAATAGTTTTAATTCATTGTCCTTTTCCGAGCCTTTTATAATATAACTGCCTGTTCTATGTATGGTTGGAAGTACCTCGTCAAATATCCAACTCTCAAAGCGTTCTGCGGAAGGGAGTTTACTATGTGCTATAAGACGATAAACATCACCCTCTGAGATGAATTTTGTTTTCTGCACACCTCCAGCCGAAGGGGTCGGTAAAACGCAGACCCCCTTACAATGAGATGTTATTGCGTCCGCTGGTCTTGCATACCCCAACGCCTTTGCCACGTCAGAGCCGCAAAAGTAAATCTTGTTATCAATATCTACCGTTCTTACCTTGCCAAAATCTTTGCTCTCGAATACTGTTACCATAGTTTTGTTGTTTTCTGTCATTTTAATCTACCTTTCCATTTTAGTTGCTGTCATATAATTTATCGTGTATCATTTTCTTTTGCCAAAGTTCTAGCTCCTGAACGCTGTTAAATCTAGGAATATTATCCTTATTTATATGTATGTGAAAATCTCTCAGCACTCTAAGACACAATCTAACTTGCTGTTCTGTAGGCGGTTGTTTACGGATTGTCTCGTTGTTGTTTATTCTTTTAGCTTCTGCGAGTACGCCATTGGCATACTCACTCTCTGTAAGTTTTGTTAGTTTAGGCATTGTTCATTACCTCCATTCCTGATTTTATTTGTATGTATCGGTCAACAATTTCCTCGAAAATATCTCTAAGAGTTGTATCGCTATCAATAACATCTATCATTGCTACGTTTTTACAATCTGTTTGCGATAACAAATAATTTTCTTTGTAGGAGTCGAGGTCAATATCATAGCCTGATTTCATCATGTTGTAAATATCGCCATAAATAGATTTTCTATCATCATCATTTGTATAACCTAAGATCTTTGCAAGCGAAACAATTTTCTGAGACATCTTGTTTTTCCAAGAAGAATAATGTACCGGTGGAACAATAAGCATTATTTTCTGCCATATACGAGAAAGCTTATCCTGCATTGTAGTATTCTGTGCAGAAATGATTTGCAACTGACGTGTAAGCTGTTCATTAACTTTATTAAGCTGACCCACTTCATTGGCAGCATTAACAATCATAGAATATTCTTCTCTTGATAATGTTACGGTATTCAAGCTATTGGAGATAAGCCTATCCATAATCTCCCAACACCAATCCATGAACTTATCTGCTAATGGTTGTCTAGACCAACGGCAAATCTCCATAATGCCTTTGCGGTTATAAAACATTCTGTCCTGAATTGCACCATTAGAGTCGATAGCCCCAGAACGCACCCCTCGACTAAAGTCACTTTTAATTAAACAACTATAATTATCAAGTCTATCTCTATGTTTCATGTGAATCTTTTTAATTGCTTCACTTGGATTTTTATAACCCAATGCCCTACCAATCTGTTCTCTTGTGACAAGATACTCATTATTAATGTTACCCCAAAAGTCACAAGTTGCGATTTCATTAAATACGTCTGTTTCTACAAGTTTCAAATTGTTCATTTTGTTGTCTCCTTTATTTTATCTTACATATAATCTTCTTTGTATGTATCGTCAGTTTCCGCAAGCATAGTCCAATACTCACTGCGAAACCTCAAATATTCTTCATTATCGTCCAAGGGCTTGTCCTGAGCCTCGTATGTATAATCTTCAGGAAATAATTCTTGTAAAGAAGTTGTTTTGCGATTTCTACTCATTATTATCACCGTCCTCTGTATTAAGATGGGACTCATTAAAATCAATCTTAAAATTAGTTTTTGAAAAAATTGTCTTATATTTCTTAGTTGCAATAATATCGTTTTTATCAGCTAAACTGTTACTGATTAAATACTCATTAATAATATCTTCTATCATATTGCGATATTGCGGAACACACTGATATGGGTCAAGAGGATAACATTTATCCAAACAATTTTCATACAAATAGTCTTGTTCTATCTGGTATGTATCAAGTCCGTATCTGTTAACAAGCTCTTTAAGAATTTCTCTATACAATGCACCCCTAGTAATACCAAGACTATCTTCTATTAATTTGTATTTAGGGTGCATACGACTAAACCATGGACTATATGTTTTCTTGGGTAATTTGTTTTTCTCTAATTCTTCTTTGAGATTTATTACCTCTGCTTTTAATTCTTCAAAAGCCTGCGTATTATATGTACCAGTTTTACGAAGTGAAGGAAGAACCTCAGAAGTTACCCAATGTTTAAAATTTTTTGCGGTTGACAATTTGCTTCCAAATACAAGAGAATATAGACCGCTTTCATTTATAATTGTCATTCCATAGTGGCTAATATTTTTAAGGTCACCATTTTGGTACGCTTTAAGTTCATCATAGTTTAAGAACCTTTTATCTTCAAAATCTACATGATCTTTTATAGCGTTAGCTAAAGCCTTACTTTTAACTTTTCCATTTCCATAACCCAATATCATTGCCACGTCCTTGCCTACAAACCAAACTTCTCCGTCAATCTCAACCGTTCTAAGTTCTCCAAAGTCCTCGTTTTCAAATACTATAATCTTATTATCTATCACGTTTATCAACCCTTTCTAATTTTCTTGTTCTTATGTGTCATTGGTAGAAATTCACCTACCTTATAGGCATACTTTAGTCTATCGACAGCTTCTTGAATATGTTGTTGTGCGTTCAGGTCTGAGCCAAGTACATAAACGTTAGGAGCATTGTAGACCTTACCATTTTTTTTATAAGAGCCTGTAATGTGTTTGATTATTAGTCCATTGTCACATAATGCCTTTAAATAGTTATCTAGCTGTCTAACCGACATATGCAATTCTTCTGCCATTATCGTTTCTTTCTTGTAACAACCGCAAACGCTCTCTGTTATAATTTCTGTATTCTGAAAGTTCCATGACTTTATGTATAAGTAAACACGAAGAAGTATTGACTTAGACAGCCTATTTGAAATAGACATTAGTTTGTCCCATTCTGTGTCATACAATATTACAAAGTTGTCTGGAGGGTCAAATACCGCTTTGTTGACCTTAAATCTTAAATGAGCGTTTGCATTGATGCTATCTGATGACCGATAATCATGTTTGTTGTCCCATATCAAATTTGATTTAGAAACAAAAGTTGATATAGATTTTTTGACCTTATGGGCAATATTTTTGTCACCCTTACTACGAAGTGAGTAATGGCACAATTCTAAAATTTCATTTATAGATGTACTAACTGTTTCTGTTCTAGTGTTGTATAGGTAACTAAGACAGCGATATAATAAAATTTGAAAACCGTCTGCAGAGTCAACATATATGTATTTCTTGGGTATTTTCACAAAATAATTTTGAGCTATGATTTTTCACCTCTTTTTGCTGTTAATTTTACTTTTGCAATCTTTATACTTTGAAAGGATATAAAGTGTAAAAAAATTTGCAATCATTATACTCTAAGTACCCCCTAAAGTGTAGAGTAGAATAATACTAGATAACTTAGTAATAAGAGAATCCTTCCTACCCGCTAAAGCGTGTAGGTTTTTCTTTTAAATACTAATTGTTTACAGGAATAAATTTCTTGTTGACAACTAATAATCAATATGATATATTAATATTGTAATTTTACTATACTACTTTTGAGATTCTATGGCTATTATACTACTACTTTTGAGATGTGTCAATAGCAAGTTGAACATAAATATGTAACTTTTATGTTAATTTGTTATTGTGTTAGGATAATTAAGTCAATTACATTTTTAGAGAACATAAGCCAAGACAAATGAAATAAAATTTAAAAATCAGAAAATAAGAGAGGTTCAGGAAAAGTGAAATTAAAAATTAAATAATGTAGGACAGAATATTAAATAGTTGACATGAAATTAATTAACATAAAATGAAGATCATTGTAATTACATCTATTAAGGTGATTATATCTATTAAGTAATAAAGCGATAATGACCGATAATGATAATAAGCTGACATTATGTTATTGAAGAAGCTTTGTATTTATTATTGTGCTGCGCACAGCTAGTCAGTTATATTCTCGCTACGCTCGTATATAACTTCCCTGTTTGATTATCGTTCCCTACGGTCACGCTAATCTTCACAGATATTTTTTCAGTTGAAAGATTATTGTTTGCATGAGTTGTCTGGCAACTACTTAAACATTTTGTTTTCGTCTAAGCATTTTATTTCGGAGCGTTCGGTAAAATTACGATAGCATATTCGTTGTTTTTGCTTGTAAATCAAGGCGTAAAAACGTTTTTTCGTTTTTACAATAGGTTATTTTATGAGTTTTATAAATGATTTTTTTGATGGTTTTTTATTGTTTTGAGATGTTTCGGTGATAGTATATTATTTCTGAAGTGTAATTTAATAAGTTGACAGTGAATTAAAATTGAATTTTAAATGAGTGATTGTTTAAGTGTAAAACTAGATTTATAGCCATTTTAGGACAAAAAAATAAGACCTATTATAGTCTTTAATAGAGTGTATTTTGGGGAGTGATGGGTTGTTTTCTTATGGTATAGAAATAATGTTTACAAGTTAATTTTGGTGTGTTTCGGTGTATTTAAGTATATTTTTGGGTTTGGAAAAGTTGAAAAAATGGCGTAGATACGAAGTTTACTCGAACGTGTTACCGAATGAAAATTGAGTGTTTTGATGGGATAGTGGGAGAATGTGCAGAAATTTTAAAAAATGCTATTTTGATTTTGGATTTGGTTTTGGGGCGTGTGGATAGAGTGGAACTACTAAGGGGATAATCTCGTTTCCATATGTTCCCATAAATGTAAAGCCACCCCCTCTATAGCTATTTGATTAAGTATCTTAACATATCCATAAAACCGCCTATTTGCGTGCTTTATATGTTTTTTTGCCAAAATCACATATATAAATAATTGTATCATAATTCATAGAATATTAATATAATTTTTGCCGACTTCATATAGGCTCAATTGATTTTATAATAGTTGACTTTTATCAATTATTGATTAAGTTAATAATTGACCTTTTTGTGTAGTTGTTTATTGTTAATATTTGATTTTTATCAAATATATTTATCGGTGGTTGCTATTCGATATACCGAACGCCCTTAATCATCATCTTTAAAATTTGAACATTTTATATTAATATTTTAACCTATCAATTCCCTATTTCACCCCTTATTTGCCATCAAAGTGGTAAATACTCACTAAAACACGCCTAAATTTTAATGCTCATTCCCTATTTTAAACTAGCAATTTACACAAAATTAACCTTTAAAGTTATGCAAATTGACTAATTGTCATTAACTAGCATTAGTAAAGGACCATTCAAAGATCCTTATAAGTCCAAAAGATTGTACACTTATTTCACGCTATTCAACGTTTACAACAGTACAAATATTTGTACACATACATATATACATACAAACATATACACGTCAAGATCTCTTGCAAGATCTCCGCTTGCAAGCTCATAATATATAGCGCGCATAAACCATTAACCACGATATATAGTATACACTCACACATAATACACTACAATACCACAATATATTGTATGCTCTAAAATTCATTTTAACGGCTATCAAGTATAGTTATACCACCCATACACACAACAGTATATAACGCTTGCTAACAGCCTTATAGCTTAAAACATAAGTATACTATATATTGTGTATCGCAAGTAACAAATACTGTATTAACCGCTATATATTGTGGTTTAGTTAGTCATCGAAATCAATATTGTGATCTATACAGTATTTACAACATTTTACAATAAACTTAGCTTTACTTATATTGGTATCTTTACAGTAATTGTCAATTAGTGCGTAATCTTCAGGCTTAATATTAGCTGACAATTTTTGATAATTTTTAGCAGTATATGCAGCATTATATGCTATTTTCTTTTTGTTTATATTATCCAAAATACTAATCTCCATTCATTGTATTTTTGTAACACTATACAAATATGTATGTTTTACAATATTTTAAATCAATACTATATGTTGTGGTTTTGTATATTAATTAATAGTTATATATACTATATATTGTGGGCGAAAGTGTATAAATACATGGTTCCATGTTTGTGCATTATGTCAATTGTATTACATGGCACCATGTGTTATAATATAGATGCAGTAAGGGAAAGGAATAAACCAAAAACCAGTAAGCAAAACCCTTTACCGGTCACTAATAAGTTTACTGCTGACACTAAAAAGCGGAAATCTAAAATGAAATGGAGTTGATCCACGCACAATAAAAAATCTAGTTGACTTTTGCAAAGTCATGTGACAGCTAGTAAATTAAATTGATTTATAATCAATAACAATTTTTGCAACTTGAAAATTAAATATTTGTCATTTGAACCGGCTAAAACCGAATTGAACAACGTCAAATGTAAAATGACAAAATCTTAAAAACGATAGGCTCAAAATGCTTTTAATCCAGTTTTTCGAATTTCTGGGATATCAAAAAAGGGATCTCGCTAACAGTTTACCTAAACTTTTAGCGGTTATATATGTAACCGCTAATACGATTGAATCCAGTGCAATGATCTGAATTCAATCAACCATATTTTTAAGATAACACAAAAAAATCAAAAAGTCAAGAGGTGTTTGAAATGAAATCGTTTGAAACAAAAAGCGGTCAAGTATTTGAGATATGGGAGAGCAGAAAAGAAGCACTGCATGATGTTATTGATATTATCGATGGTCTCAGATATGCAAATAAAATCGGACAGCGAACAGATGATTATCTGTGGATTCAGTACAAAGACGGAAACCATTATTGCATCAGCGAAGAAGGCGAAGAAGGAGTTTTTAAGAAAATCAACATTGAATCTATCATGAGTGAGAATGATTGCACTATAATGATATGGGGAAAAGTTGACATTTACAACATTGATTATGTTGATGAAAAATACAGTAAAGAGAATGATGATGAATCAAAATTCTGGAACGTAACATAAAAGTTGAATAGTATAGAACAAAAGAAAAGAGACAACACAAAACAAAAAAACAAACGTAAACCAAAAAAATGGAGGTAATTTTATGTATACATCAAAAAAAATCACAAACAACGACGCTAAAAATATAATCAGCGGTCAAGATCTTATTCTTGTTGATGATAGTAGCATCAATGCCTATACCGATAGCACTAACTATTACAACGCTGGTGTTTACGGCTGGAACTATTCAATCGGCTACAATACACGCCTTGACAAATACGTTATTTGCGGCTATAGAATCCCGCAAAGCGTTTTAAACGCTGCCAAAAGCGTTATAAAAATGAGCCAAAAAGAAGCATATTTGCACGTTTAAAGCTTCAAGTGTTCTAAAGGGCGTCACTATAAAAGCCCTATTCCATAGCTTAAAGTTAAGGCTAAAAACTATTAAAAGGAGTGTATCAAAATGAGTACAAGCATTAAGCATTATATCACCGATGAGGACGTTATCAATATCAATGATCTTGTATCTGAACTTGCGGTGATCTTGCGGAAATTTGAGATCGACTTGAACCCATACCAAACGGACGTATATTTTTACTATGATGCAGATGCAAAAATAGGACGCCTTGAAACGTTTATAAATGTGGGCGGTCATTCATGGATCAATGACGATCACGTTACAATCTACAGTGACGAACCGCATCATATGAGCATTTATGATTACTTTGATTCAGTTCTGGAATTTGCGGATGCTCTTGAAATTTCTAAAGATGATCTTATAGAAGCCACAAGAAAATTTAAAAATCTTGATGCCGATGATTCTATTGAGCGTATAGAAGTAATCGACTATATCAAGAGTGACGATAAACTTGTAGATAAGATAACCGCTTTTTATATTAGCTACTATGTTGATGATTACAACGTGGAATTTCTAAGCAAGGCTCAAGAAATATTAAGCAGAATTGAGATATAACAATCTTAAAGGGGCTCAAGCCCCTACATATCCACGAAACCGCATGAGGTGGAGCGGATACCATAACCATTATTTACACGTTATACAACATACAACTTTAAGACTTTGAGGAGGAATTAACCATGGAGAACATAATAAACACTATTGGCATCAGTACAAAGGACATCAAGAAGGTTTTTACGCCAAAGCAATTTGCAATTATCAAGGATAATTTAAGGGCTTATTTCGTTAATATGGGCTATATCCACATTGAAAAGGCTGACTACGGTAAAGGCTGGTATATTTTCAAGTCTGCTGAGGACGCTAAAAACGGCTCTTATGTGCAGTTTTGCGAAAACATAGACTATTTAAACGGCTGGCTATATGGAGTTGTTCAAGCGGTCAATGGCATTATAAAGGCTAATGGAAATAAGGATAATAATAGATCTATTTTCATGGAGTTCTAGCACACGAGAGGAGGATATTTTTTATGAAGAACATGACAAACACAAAAGCCCTTGCAATTAATGATATAGAGTTATTGACATTTGATGAGGCTGCTGAAATAGCTCTTGACTATATCAACATAAAGGATCATGATATACTTTTTGTTGATTTTGGCGGCTACTTTGGATACTCTGCACTTGTTTTCAAGAACGAAAAACATATTTACTACGCTAACGAATATGAGCTACACCATAAATATTTAGTTAAGGAGCAAGGAAAATCAGCTTTAAAGGATCACTATTGCAAGGAATTGAGCAAAAAGCTCTTTACTGAAGCCGAGTTGATGAGCGTTGTAAAGTCATATGACGACTACACCGCAAAATCGTACTACTTGCGAAATTATTGGATCATGCAATTTGACCGCTTGTCTTGCTTTGGAATTGGCAAGCAGTGGGAAAAGGAATTTGAGGAAAAGAACAAAATATATAAATACTTTTGTCCGGCTTGCTTCTGCTATGTAAAGAACAATGAAATTGTGAAGCGTGCAAATAAAATCCTTGAGCATTTACAAGCTGAATTTGATAAGATCAAGTCAAGTGATGAAGTATTTAGAGAAATGATAAGCTATGAGTTAGCGAATCATGAAGCTTGTATTACTTGTGATTATGAGCCTGCTTTAGCGGCTTTAAATATGAGTATCAAGGACTTGACGGAAAATCAAATAAAAATCATGCAAGAGGAATTACACAAGCAGATAGAATATTATAACGCTTAAAAGCTATACAATCTTATGATCTGAGGGCGGCTTATATAACCGCCCTATATACTCAAAATGACCACATGAAGTTATTGAGAGTACCATATAACACGCTTGAAAGCGGATAAAACATTTATTTTAAGGAGGAATTAACCATGACAAGAGAAGAAATGATTAAGACTATCATAAGAATGTACAACGAGACAGCGGAAGCACTTGAGTATGCAGACAAGGAATATAACAATGATAAAAAGAACACTAAAAAGCGTGATGTTTATCGTTATATAGTTGCTCAAGAAGCGGTCTTGAATGATCTATGCTATGAGTTGGAAATTGATGACCTTATAAATGATGGTCTTGACGATGAGGAGGCTTGATTATATGAATAGTAACAAATACACAAGAGGAAAAGCAAGAACAAGAGAACTTGCAATACAATTACAAGCTGATTTGTCAGAAAGCTCAATAAGCTATGCGGAATTAGCTGAAATACAAGATAAACTTAGAAAGCTTGGCACACAATACGGACTGATAAGAGAGTTCAAAGAAAATGGATTGATTTAACATTCTGAGGGGAATTATTCCCCTCTTATATACTTGAAGCAAGGGAGATACTTGCAAAGAGTATCATTCATTTATATGTATAGCAATGGAAAAATATATTAACGGAGGTCTTATTATGTTAAACAAAAAGATTACTAAGGTTTTGGGAAACAATGAGGTTAAATTATCGGAGAAATATGAAGCTGGCAATAATGAATTTTGTCACGATGTAGAATTTTATTCCGATGCTGGAGAAGATGTTGTTGAAACTGTTTTTTATGACGGCACATCTAAAGACTTCGTAAGAGCATTTAAAGAAATGGCTGATGATTTTGACGCTGATGAACACGCTGAAATGTGGATTGATTTAAGAGGAAAAAGAGGAGTGCCTGACAGCATAAGAGTATTAATCAATGATGCCGATAGTATAAAGGAATTTTTATTGAAAGTCGCTGATGAACTCGAACATATAGATGACGATGAGGAGGAATAAGACAATGGACAAATACGGAAATACACGCAAGGTAACATTTACTATTGATGACTCGCAATACCTGCGGAACGAATTGAAGAGAAATAATCTCACTGACAAGGAAATTGATGAGATTTTTGCTATGGGTACATTATCTGAATTTAAAGGTACATTTACTCTTTATGGACGTGGTATAACTGAAGATAGATATGAATTATTTAATGTAAACGGAGAAAAGATGAATGTGAATGACCTTAATCCATATCAAAAGGGCTGTATAATCAGTGAGTGTGATGCCTATTTTGAGGGCAGGAATGATAAGCCTTATGGAGTTGTTGACATTAAAGAGGAGGTTATTTAACTATGACAGTACAAGAATTTATGGAGATGTTCGTTGATCCTGATGCGCAACACATTCAGATATGGTCGGACGCTGGGGAGAAAATTGTTTATGACGGAGATTACGGAGATGTTCCAGAGCATATGAATTATGCGGAAGTATCGAGCATTGATAACGTTTATGCTGATAACAAGGGCGTTATCTGTTTGAATGTTTGGAGCGTGAATTGAGGTGAATAACAATGAAAACTAAAACTATTATGTCAACAGGTGCTAGAGAAGATTTGGTAAAGATGATTAATGAATATTATTATTCAAAGAACTATATCATTACTGAGGATAACAGAATTTATAACACTAAAACGGAGAAATTTATGGACGATTTAAGCGTAAAATTCTATCGTGGTAGGTGGAAAGTTATAAGAAATATTGCTGAATAAGGAGGTACAATATCAATGAATGTACAGAAAATACCAAATGACGGGAAACATTTGTCACAAATAAACAGAGTAGTTACTTTTTTAACGTGTAACGGCTGGAGAACTCCAAGGGAAATATGGGTAGGCTTTTCAAATGGTGGAATTGAAATAACAGAGATGACAAAAAGAGGAGTTATTAAGAAAATAGAACGTGGTAACAAGTTATTTGGAATAGAATAAAACCATACTTTTAAGGAGGAATTTAAAATGACAGAAAAGCAGAATAACATGGTAGTACAGCACCCTGATAAGCGTCTTATGGAGCGTATTAGATCGTTGGAACGGAACGAGCGTATTAGATTACATATCGCACAAATGAAGTGTAACGGCTATACTGATAATGAGTGCAAAACGTGGTTAATAAAAATAGCCATACTGTCCGATTTTATGGACGTTTTCGACAAAATTCTAGTTGACTAATGAGGAATTTTGTGGTATAATTAATTAAACAAAGGAGAAATTTGTATGAAAAAATATGGAATTTTTGAATCAAGAGTAGAGTTAAGGAAGCTCCCTAAGAGATTGTTTGATATAGTTTGTGAGGACACAGAAATAGGAAACCCTATTAAGATCTATGATAGCGAGGCGGAAGCTTTAGCAGAATTGAAGAAATATCATTCAGATATTATAAACATAACTAATTTTACAGTGTTTTCAACAAGGCGTTTTTTTAGATGTGAAGTCTATTTCGTTGCTGAATGTGAAAAGATAAACGAGGACGAGGGTGAGACTATCGAAAACCTAATTAATGGAGACGGCATTGAAACCGCACCGCTGGAGCGTGAGATTAGCTTATCTCTTGCTGAGTTCAAAGTTGACGGAAAAACTATCAAAGGCAGTAAGCTTGAGGGCAGTTATGAACCAATCTATATAGCTACAACACCCGATGACTTACAGTGTTATTTTAAAGAAGCATATCCCGATGAGGATATTGTATACAATATCAGAAATAATGAAGAAACTTATGACGAGTATGAGTTGGACGAGGAGGAATAATCAATGTTACTTGCTACAATAATTTTGCTTATTATCTATTTGTGGGTAAACCACAGCGAAAATAAGCGGAGAGAAATTAACAGAAAATACAATCCAATTGGAGCTTTTGACAAAGCTCAAAAGATTTATGATGACGCCTTTTATAAGGCTATTGATGAGGGTAGAAGTCTTACGCTTGAGGAACGAAAAGAACTGGATAAGCAATGGCATAAAACCTATAGCCAAGAGTTGGCTTATCGAGAGAAAATGTGGGCTAAGATACCTGACAATAAGAAGTAATATAATATAATAGGAGATAAAACATGAAAGTTGCAGTTGAAAACGAGACAATCAAGGTAAACAGTCCGTATAACAAGAGCTTTGTCGCAGGGGCAAAGCAGATACAGGGCAAGTGGAACGCCCCTTGCTGGGTCTTCCCAGAGGAGAACAAGGAAGCTGTCAAGGCGTTACTCATCGAATGCTATGGTGAATGCGGAGAACTTGGTGCGGTTAGCACTGTCACAGTAGATCTTGACCTCGACACTTATACTGAGGGTTACGAGGACGGAGAAATCAGAGTTGGCTCAATCGTTGTTCTGAAAAGACTTTATCGTGACAGAGAGGTTATTTTCTCCGACAATGCAATGCTTATAAACGGTGGCTTTGCCACTTCGGGTGGCTCTGCCAAAAGTCCTAGAATAGCGGCTGATAAGAACACAATCGTTCGTGTAAAAGGTGTTCCTGAAACGATTTATAGCAAAATCAAAGACCACGAGGGCGTTAAACTCGTATCTGATATAGACGTGGAAAGCTTAAAAGTGGAGCGTGAAAAGCTTCTTAAAAGACTTGCAGAAATAGACAGTTTACTTGCAATATGAAAGCGATTGTGTGTATAAAACTAATATAATAAATATAAATACTCCTATTAATCACATTGATTGATAGGAGTATTTCTTTATGCAGGAATAAATATAGGAGGAATAAATATGAAAAATGAAAATACGAATACATTACTTTTTGTGAAAATGCTAGACAACGATCGTAAAGAAGAGCTACGGAAGATAGAGGAAGAACAAGATTATAATATGCGGAAGGCATATTTAAAAGCAAAACGCCGTCAAAGGCTCAGAGAAGAACGCCAGAGAAAAGTTAGAATGATAGTGAAGAACGTTGTCTATGGTGGTTTTGGCTTGCTCTTTACAAGCGTTATGTTGATAGCAGGAATAATATTTACATTGTGTATATGATGGGAGTGAATGAAAATGAATATTAATACGGCTCAAACTTGCAAAATTTTCGATTTATCGGATAGACTTCCGACAGGAATACAGATAACAAAACAGCCAAAGCGAAAAAAAGGTCATAGAAATGCTATTACAAAACATACGGCAAGCAGGCAGAAGTCTGCAAGCTGGTTCAGACCTGATGATCTAAATGTGATTTTGGAAGATTTGTTTCAGAGTAAAAAATATTTTAAGGCAAATATTATAATTTTTGCTTGCAACTCAGGCTATCGTTACGGAGATATAATGACCTTGAGGGTCAAGGATTTAACCGATAACAACGGCAAAATTGTAGATTACTTGACATTACAAGAGGACAAGACGGACAAATGGAGAACGGCATGGCTTTGTGATACTGTGAAGAAAATGCTGAGTTTTATAATCAAGTATTATGGACTTGACCCAGAAGATTATATTTTTCAGAGTGGAGAACGTAAGAGGAAGTATATTGAGGACATTTTCTTGAATGAGGACGGAGAAGAAGAAATTATATATACTAATGAGAAGTATGATTGGAACGGCAGACTACTCAGAATAGCTCCTATGGAACTTAATTCCGTTACAACATTTCTAAAGAATATAACCGCCAAACACGGCATAGAAGGTAAATATAGCACTCACAGCTTTAGGCAGACACATTCCGTTTATATTAGTTGTATTCAAAAAGGCAGTGAAGATGTTATTAGAGATTTGCGTATTGCCTGTCAGAGCTTAGGACATTCTGATTTGAGGATAACTGAGCAACATTATAGTGGCTGCGATAGCAGACTCGTAAAAGAGCAAATGTTAAAAATGGAAGTGGGCAAGGAAGTTGTGGATAAGTATGTAAAATAAAAAGGGACTTTTAAAAGTCCCTTTAGTGCTTCTTGTGGCGTTCTTTACTTCTTTGTACTGCTAGAGCATTTTTAGATTGATTAACTTTGTATTGAGGTCTGTTGCGTGGGAGATAGGCTTTCACAACATTAACGTTCATATTCATTAAGTTGGCAATCTCATTAGCCGACTTCCCTTCTTTGTGGTATTGAGTGATTTTGGCGTGGGTATTATTAACTATAATACCTAAACTAGAAAGACTTTTCATAACTCTTTGCCACGAGATACCGAGTTTAATAGCAACTCCTCTTACGGATTTAATTGAGTTCCAGTATGATAATATTTCTTGGTCTGTTATTGATTTAATTTCGGACATAAGAATACCTCTTTTGTTTAATTGTTAATTTCGTCTAATAGTTTTCTTTTAACATCGGTAATATGCTGACGGAAGAAATTTGGATTAGCATTTTCATAACTTAAAATTCTTTGGAGCTTATATTTCAGAGCAGACAGAAGATTATTGTTTTCAATGACATATTGTTGTTTATCATAGCCCTCATAAATTCTGTCTATGTAGACATCTGTTACAGGAAAAGCATCACTAATAAAGAAAATAGATTTGGTGGTTGTCTTGCCAATGTGATAAAAGCAAGAAGCAATATTTCTTGGATCTTTGTTTATATAGGAATAAATACGATTAATAGCTTTAGTGTCACGATGATTTACTTTGCCTACAGGTATTGCCCAATACAATTTGGAATTTTCGGTGGACTTAATCAAACAAACAATGGGTCTTTCCTTGCAATCATTCCAAGTTCCTCCTACATCTCGAATAAGTTGATAATAGTCGGGTGTAATAAAGTACATACCATGTTCCGTCATATTTTGACACTCCTAATACAAAAAAATATGCTGTCACTTCAGATTAACCAAAATGACAGCATCACTACAATGTTTCTGTGTCGCACATTGCGAAGCGTAAATTGAATACTACAATGTTACTTTGCCGTACATTGTGAAACGTAATTGTATCTACAATGTTTCTGTGTCGCACATTGCGAAGCGTAAATTAGAGATGATAGAGATAATCTTTCATCATTTATAGTATAGCATACTATTGTCAATTTGTCAATGCTTTTCAAAAAGTTTTGAATGGAATTTTATGCAAATTCAAAAAACACAAATCAACAAGTCAGAGTGTCCGCTGTTTGAGTTTCTATCTGTAGTTCTAACAGCAGTTCTTTTTTGATAGATAATACATCGGCACAAGTTGGAATACAATGTTGACCTCGATTGATCTGATTAAGAATACGTTCAGCTTTTTGTTTAATAATTCGTATTTCATTTTGATTTTTAAGAATGAGGTGATTGGAGTTAATGGTATATTTACGCTTGATATATTTTTGAGTAATGGGAAACATATCTTGTATTAAAAATACACTTTGCTTTCCATTGCTCAGAGTGCAAATATGTAATATATCACATGGCTTATGATTTTTTAAGCGTTGATTGATTATCTTTTGATACTTGTTAATGCGTGAGCTTAAAGGAATTATCCAATATAGTCCTTCATTAGTATCTTTAAAGCAATAGTAATGAGGACGATTTTCGGATTTATTTCCTTTTAGAAAAGGGTCATTGAATTTCTCAAAGAATAAATCATCAATTATATAAAAGCCATGTTCAACCATTATTTTTCACCTTCCAAAATTAAAAGCCCTGCCATAACGGCAAGGCTTAAAACTTTCAACCCAACCATTTATATCCCGCATATTGGTAAGCGGAAAACTTTCAACCCAACCATTTATATCCCGCATATTGGTAAGCGGAAATGGTAAATAACTACCTTTCACCATTTATAGTATAGCATACTATACTCATTTTGTCAATACTATTTTGTGGAACTTTGTAAAATTTATTCGTTAGTTTGTGACAAGTCACCCTGCTCGCCAACATCTTTTTTTTCTTTAGGTTTCTTTTCTTTGGTTTTAAATGAAAATGCAAAACCAATTATGCCAATGGAGAAAATTAATGAGCCAGTGGATATGAAAATTACTCTCTCAATTTTCGCAGCGGCTATTTTACCGCTGACAAGTGAAGCTCCTATGATATAGTTGTAAGCGTCACCGCCAACATATTCGTCAATGGCACTATACTTGTCACCTTCCAAAATTGAAAATGTGGTTAAATTTTTGCTTGGAATTTTTGTTGTATAACCTATCACAAATAGTGTTATTCCTATTGCAATCACAAGAATGGAACAAATTTTCTTCATGGTGTTACCTCCTGTTTTATGATTATCTACTACGATAATCGTTTATAAGACTATTGTTGTTTTCAATAGAACTTTGATTATTAGATATACAAGTGTTATAATAATCAATATTACTTTGACTTTCTGATATAAGTTCATTGTATACGTCAACAACTCTTTGGCAATCGTCTAAGTGAGATTGAGCCTTTGAAACTGCTTCGGAGTCAACTTCTGTAGTCCAACCGCCATCACCATAAACTTTAACCATTTTCTTATTGGCGTTTTCAAGCTGTATTTTAGCCTCTTCAACATCATCTTCGGCATCCGATTTGTAGATTTCATAGATGGAAATATCAGATTGCTCATTGTTTATTTCGTTCTGATAGGTGGAGATTTCACTCTGTAGGCGATTATTTTCTTGCTCTAAAGCACTTATTTCAGAACTATAATCATGCGTGGTAGTTGTAGTTGTAGTTGTCGTTGTGGTTGTAGTCGTTGTGGTAGTAGTTGATGATTTGGAAGTGGTTGTGGTAGTTGATGGTTTAGTTGTTGTCAAAGTATGAGAAGTTGTTGTGGGAGTGGTGGTTGTTGTACTTGTTGTAGTGGTAGTGAAATTACTGTCAGATATGGAACTTGTTGTTTTACTATTACATGAGGACAATGCTAATATTGTCATGAGTGAAATAAGAATTAATTTTATTTTGCTCATTTTTTATTTCCTCCAATTTCTAAGATTAATTAGAATTACTTTTAATAAAAAAATTTTAGCATATTTTAGGCTGAAAATCAAGATTTAGGGTTTAAGTGTAATATCTCAGAAACTAAAATTGTGTATTTCAACAAAAAATACGCTAGAATTTTGTGAAAGATTTTTATTTTTAAGTGTTGACTTCACCTTGACACTTTGATATAATGAAATCAAGATAGTAGAAAGAAGGTGTTTTGTTATTAAACAAGTTCCAATTCGTATTGATGACGAGCTTCATAAAAAATTAAAAATCATCACCATAAAGAATGATACTACAATCCAAAAATTGGTTGAGGATTTTTTAAAAAAGTATGTAGCCGAACATGAACATCAAGAATAAAAAATATAGTATATTGCCACATCTTGCAGGAGGGACAATATACTATATCTAGGAACAACCACACAAAAGCGAATTGACAAATGGTGATTGTATAACTATATTCTATCACATACTTCTGCCTTTGTCAAGTATTATCTTTAAAGAGGTGGGAGTATTTTTTATGCTTGCAAGCAGGAAATTTCAAACAACAATGTAAATTAAGAACAGAAAGGACAAAGAAAATGGACGGAATCAAAACATTCACAAACAAGGAATTTGGAACAGTGAGGACAATAGTTAAGGACGGAGAGCCTTGGTTTGTCGGAAAAGATGTGGCTGAGATTTTGGGATATAGCAATACGCCTAAAGCTATTCGAGACCACGTTGACGGTGACGATAAGCTGACGGAACGTTTTGTTCTGTCAGGTCAAAATCGTGAAGCTATAGTTATTAATGAGTCTGGCTTGTATTCTCTTATTCTCGGAAGTAAGCTACCAAAGGCTAAAACATTTAAACGTTGGGTCACTTCAGAAGTTCTTCCTACTATACGTTGTATTTAATCTGTAACATTTGACAAATACGTTTATTATAAGTTGTTTTTTTGTGCAATATTTTTGTGATTATATGGTTGACTTTTGTGTAACCATATGTTATTATATTAATGGTAACACAAAAGTGAGGTGATATTTCTAGTGAAACCAAAAATGGGTAGACCTACTGATAATCCTAAGAATAACAACACGAGAATACGAATGTCTGATGAAGATGTAAAAATGCTTGAATATTGTGTCGAGCATACTGGAAAATCTAAATCAGATATAATTCGTGCAGGTATAAAAGAGGTTTACAATAAATTAAAAGGTGAATAAATGAAAAGGAACGCTCCTCCCTAGCAAGTTGAAACGTTCCCATACATTTAGTCTACCCATACTCATAAAAGATAAATGTATCTGTCAAGAATCATTACATCTATTAAGATAAAGGCATCTGTTTAAATTATACTATAAATAGATACCTTTGTCAAGTTATGCTTATCAATAATTTGTGGAGGTATTTTTTATGCAAAATTTAATGAAATTTCAAAACATGAATGTAGGAATAATTGTTGAAGATCAAACAGTTTTGTTTGAAATTTATTCTGTTGGCATGGCATTAGGACAAGTTAAGAAAAATGCTGTGGGCGAACTTTACCCTAGAAAAGATAGAATAGACCAAAATTTGAAAAGTGCAGAGATACACCCTTGTGTCCGCAACGGACACAAATACATAAATGAATCTCAACTTTATGATTTAATGTTGGAAATGAAAACAGAAAAGGTTAAGCCATTTAGAAAATGGGTTACATCAGAGGTTCTTCCGACTATACGCAAGACAGGTGGTTATGTAGCTAATGACGAGATGTTCATTAATACCTATCTGCCAAATGCCGATGCTCAGACGAGAGAACTGTTCAGGCTCAATCTGTCAACGATCAGACAGCTTAATAATAAGATAGAGCAGGACAAACCTCTTGTGGACTTTGCAAATCATATACAGACCTCTGAGGATTGTATTTCAATGAATGATATGGCAAAGCTGGCAACTAAGAACGGAATAAAGATAGGTAGAACAAGGCTATTTAATTTTTTGAGAGAAAAGAAAGTGCTAGGCTGTAGGGACGGTCATAAGAATATGCCTTATCAGAGATACATAGACACTCAGCCATGGTTTCAGCTAAAAGAAAGCTCATACATACAGAATGGCGAAGTCAGAATAGGACTAACACCTATGGTAACGCCAAAGGGTCAGAGTGGAATTATTAGAATGTTGAGAAAGTGTGATGTAACAGGCTAAAGTAAATAAAATGCAAGTTTTGTTTTCAAATCTTGCAAAAATTAGAAAAGAAAGGAACAACAACAAAATGAACATAAACAAATTTAAAAGACTGCTTGCCGAGCGTGGGTTTTCATACTCACGCAGAGGTAAGGGGTCGCATGAGATATGGGTAAATGAGAATGGAGAGTCTTTTTCATTCCCATCAACCCGAAAAGAAGTTTATATCGGAATTGTATGGAACTTCCGAAGAAACTATTGTCGCTGTTAAATCGTGTATTTATTTTTGGGAATAATTTATCATTGATTTAAGTATTGAATGGTGATAAAATTAAGGCAGTGGGAATTAGTTTTACTAATATTTACCTTAATCGTGTGGTAAAATATACTGTACAAAATAATGGACATAAATCACTTGACAGAACATTTGTTTTATAGTATAGTATAAGCATATTAGAACAGATGTTCTTTTTACAAAGATTAAAATTAAAAGGGAGTTGTAAAAATGGTCTTACAAGAATTAATAAAATTAGTATGCAATAAATGCTATAACGAGTTTATACTTACAAACAACAAAAATAATGACAAAATATATGGAACAGCTCTGAAGCTAACTGACAATCCAATTATTAAAGAAGAACGTAGGGGTGGTTTTGAGGATTTACAAGATATTTGTGGGATAGATCACGGGTTTCTATGCTTGGAACTAGACAGGACGCAAGATTTGGTTCTGCTTGATTACTGTATGACGATCGGTCGGCTTGAATATGATTTATCATCAGCCATTATAACTATTGCAAGAGATACTATTATAATAGGAATACATGATGTCACTTTGAATATTTCTTGCCGATACGTTCCCGAACGTTTAGTGGCTTCTATGCCACTCTTTCCGCTAGAGAAAAAGCAGTGGGTTGAAATTACGGAATTACTGAAAGAAGATTATATTGACGAAACTAGGTCAAGCGTAGAGAACGATAAGATTACACTGCTTATCGACACATATGCACTAGGTAATCTTAATCAGAGTCAGATCAGCAACTTGCAATATCTGTATTTTGAATTGTTAAATATAGATAAGCTATGCGAAATACTCGATTGCGGAACTTTGGCTGTTGACTATAATCGAGCCGCTACACCCTATATAATGTATAACAAGCTGCATAAGAAATGTTTTATTGGCTTGTGGAGTTTGCAAGAAAATAGATGCTTGAGCAAATTTAATGCAGATATGTTTTACAAGAAAAGCTACATAGAGCCGATTATCATTAATTTGTGTAATAACTTTGAGAAAAGAGAAAAGATAGCAACACTGAATATTTCTATGTTTGGAAATGATTTAGGCTCAATGGAAATATTAAGATAGATTTAACATTATATTCATCAAAACACAATGAATATTAAAAGTTGTATGGTTATAATATAGAAAAAAGAAGAAAAATAAACAACGACAACAACAAAACGTTAAATAAAAAGAAAGGAGGGCGTTGTTTATGGAAAAAATTTGTTTTAAAGAAAATAACACAAAAATATGTAACAAAGAGATCACAAGAGGAGATTTGATTTTGGTGAACTTTCCTGACGTGGGAGGTTCTGTGCAGGCAGGGGTGCGTCCAGCAATAGTTGTGCAAAATAACATTGGAAATAAATATTCACCATGTTTAATAGTCGCACCGCTAACATCAAATGTTTCAAAAAATAAAACATACTTCCCTACTCATGTCCTGCTTAACAAAACGAGTGGAGTGGCTAAAACAAGCGTTGTTCTATGTGAACAACTTGCTACGATTAGCAAGACAAAGATAGTTAATTACTTGGGACACTTAACTCCGAATGAAATGAGAAGAGTCTCTCAGGCAATCTGCATTTCTCTTGCATTAACATCATGTGATGTTAGTGCTAATCAAAAACTAGCTTGACTTTTAACCGTTCTTTTGGTATAATACATATGATAATTAGTACAATATTTTCCTACAATAGATTGCTTTTTGTTATATGTATTATATTCGGAAGGACGGTTTTATTATGACAAAAGAAGAGTTGGAATTTTCGATACATCAATATATCGAAAAGGAAGCGAATATTACCAGCGATGCAACGTTAAAGAAAAAAGCATCAACTTTGAACAGTTTTTTGAAAAAATACAATGAAGAAAAGACACTTCATGATAATATTGCTAACTTTTTAAAAGATAATTCGACTCTTGGTAGTTTTAGGATCAGTAAAATGTTGCTAAAGAGTTGGCTTAGTTTTGCAAATGTAAATTGTGATATTGAAGATATACAATTTTTAGTAAATTTTATCACTGATATTGAAGAACTGAATGACGCTATTGACAAGGTAATGAATAACCCTGATATAGACATATGGTCGGTAGAGGTAAGTGCGTATTCCTGTTATGTTAAGTTAATATGTTACTTACTATGGGTCGGAGTTCCAAAAAGCGCTTTATCCAAAATGAAAAAAGGCGACTATGATATTGATAGGCAAATTCTATGGGTAAAACAGCAGAATGGGAAAAAGCAAAAAATAGATTTGTCCTCTGAATATTTTTCGGACGTATCTGATATGCTGCATAAAGAGTTGTGTGATAATATTTATTCATTGCATTTTAAAAAAGAACCGCAAAATATCTGTGGTAAATTGAGAGATGTAACCACATATAACAACGCCAACATATCAAAAGCATATAACACAAATGATTATTTATTTCGTCCTATATCCAGTGGCACTAGCACGGTTAATGTTGTTAATGGCATTAGAACAATTATAGTTCCAAGAATCTGTTTGAAATTAAACATTATCAGTAAATCGGGCTTTTTTTATAGAGCACATAAATATTTGTTAAACGTGTGCGGAACGGAAGATATTGGGGGCAAGAATGGCAGGAATTTGAGCCAAGCATTAGACTTTCTTGATTATAATTTAACTCGCCCAGGCATTGTGAAAGAATATAAAATATATTTGGAGCAATGTTCTAAGAGATCAAAAATCTAAATTTTAACACAGAAACGAGATCGTTAAGGTCTCGTTTTTTTTATTATCTATAATTATTAATATTTTGTAAACTTTAGCCTATACATGTTGACACATCTCAAAAGTAGTAGTATACTATAATCATAATCTCAAATGTAGCACGGTAGAATTAACATAAGACGTGTCGCTGTGGTGGAATAGGTATACACAAGGAACTTAAAATTCCTCGGAAAAATCCATGCGAGTTCGAGTCTCGTCAGTGACACCAGTACAGTTTGCCAATACTGTACAAAGTAAATTGGCATAGCAGGTACAGAGCTTATCTCACCATAAGGGAATGTAGTGTGATACCTGCACTTGCAACTTTAGCTCAGATGGTAGAGCATTTGACTTTTAATCAAAGGGTCAGGGGTTCAAATCCCCTAAGTTGCACCAAGTCGGTTACGGTTGCCGACAACGATAACGGTTCATCAATTAAAATTACACTGATTACAAATTACAAACTAATCTGTATGTAAAGGTAGGTGAACAAAAAGGTACTGTGAAAGCAGTACCAACATTGGACTATAGCCAAGTGGTAAGGCAAGAGACTTTGACTCTCTCATTCCGCTGGTTCGAATCCAGCTAGTCCAACCAAAATATTTTGTAACGTATTTTAGGGTACAAATATAAAATAACGTAAAAATGAAATAATAGCTTTGTTTAGGAGGACAGAATGAGAATATGAGATTTGGTGGATATGAAATAGGAGATAAAGTAGTCTACACAAATTCTTTTACAAAACCTACATTAGGTAAAGTAGTTTATTATATAAATGAAAATTATCTTATAGATTTCACAAACAACACAAGAAAATGGGCGACAGACAAAGAACTAATTAGATACAGTAAAGAAAATTATCTTAAACGTATAGTAGAAAAATATTTGAAAGGTAAGAAATGTAGATGTACTAAAGATTATACTTACAGCACAACAGCATGGGGAATGAAACATGATATAGAAATAATTCCAGTAAATGCGGAATTTACTATTGATGTTATTTATTTTAGTTTACAATCTTATGGTCATACTGTAATTAATGTAGCTTATGTTACTTTATGTCCTGTTAATTGGAAACCTAAATATGAAACTACAATTATAGGTGGTACAGTAGATATTATTTGGGAAGATTTTGCAAAATATTTTGAACTTATTTAATTAGGGGGAAAATTAAAATGATATCAATGGAAGATATAAAGAAAATAGCAAAATTAAATGGGATAGAAATAATTGAAAATGCCACACAAGAAGAACTAGAAGAGCAGAGTGAATCTCTTATGCAGTCCATTGCGGATATAACTGACCCTGAACATAACCTTTGTAAATATTGCCCTTGTAAAGATAGTTGTAAGGGCAATACATTTGAATGTGCTATTTGTAATAGCAGTAACAAATGAAGAAAAGTAAATAAGGAGGGAACTAAAATGAATCTATCTATGGAAGATATAGAAAGAATAGCAGAACTAAATGGACTCGAATTTATAGATAATCCTACTAAAGAACAGTTAGAAGAACAAAGGGAATGGTTAGCAGAGTACCGAAAGGAAAGAGACAAAATGGATACTGAGCATAACCCCTATTGTATACAATGTGGTAGGTCAGATATTTGTCAAGGTTCTGTTTCTAAATGTATTATGTGTGACAGATAATGTTTATGTGAATTATATAGATGAAGATAAATTTACAAGGGAGGTAAAATTAATATGTGGTTTGAAGGTATGGAAGATTTGGATAGGATAGACGAACAGAATGAACAGAAGAAATCTATAAATAAAAAACAACCACTCAAAGGAGTAGTTGCTATATTATGTATTGCGAAGTTTCTTCTTTACAAACTTAAAAAGTCCGATACTCATTGAACCGATCAACATATACCCTAAAACGGGTACTTCGGTTATTAGCATCTTCCCCGTACTAATAACGAGCATCAAGAAGTCTAATCCGCTGCCGAATATTTCTGACATAAATTCACCACCTTTCTTCATTATAGGTATTACAATTAAAATCCATTTATTTGCCAATATTATAACATCGGTAAAAACTTTTGTCAATAGCGACAATGCATTTATCATTTGTTATACACAAATTATCATACAAACTACACATTAAAAGGAAGTAATATTATGAAAGAATGTCCTAATAACTAATCATTATAATTCTTATAAAAAATACTGGAAAGCAATTAGCAGCCATGCTGTTGACATAGATTTTATTTTTAATTCCGCTCTAAAAAGAGCGTTCAAATACACATTTTATCATAGAAAAAAAATAAAGGAGTTTAATGAGCATGAACAAAAGAAAATTTAAAATCGGAGAACTTTATCGAGTTGGTTTAGATAGTTTCGGTGATAGAATGACCGAAACTGGAAACATAATAAGGATTAAAGCAATAGAGTATATATACAATCAGAAAATGGTTAGGTATCAAACAGTTAAGCCAAATGGTGGCGATAGTATGTTTTATATTTATAGCAGTTTTGCTAACTGTTTAAAGAAAATATCGTCCGATATTGACCGTGAAATTCAGATTACTTTCCACGATAAGACAACGGTTGCGAAAATGAAAGAATACGGCAAGGTAGTAAGAGTTGGCACTTCAAAATGTTGTTCTGATGATACATATAGTGCATATATTGGTGCTTTGCTTGCCTTGGCTAGAATATATTTTCCTAACGCTAGTTGTGATAATAAAGAGATACGTTTTTTTAATACTAAAATAAACCCTAAAGAAAAATCTGAGTATAGATGTGATAAGCAGTTCTCGCACTCTGATATAAATAAAGCAATATACAATTTAATTAGTAGATATGACATTGCTGATGCATGGGTAGCAGAGTTACTGAATAATTTCGGCACTGCGTTGCATGAAGAACTTGAAAATATGAAGGAGGGCAAGTAATGGAAACATATAACCCAAAGGACGGCAGAAATTGGCACGAGATTAAATATACATTACAACACGGTAAGTATAAGGGTTGGTTTACTACTGAGGTTGGTGGCACTTGTCGAGGAGCTGATCTTCTTGACCCAGATATTTTTGCTACAATGTGTAGTGTTGATATCGTTTCAAGCAACTGCGAATTTGAGGTTGACGAAGATAACGAGAGCTTTTCTTGTAGATTGCACGATGATAATGGCAATGACCTTTTCTTTGATTGTTGTGATGAAGAGGATATGAGGGAAATGTTAGTATCAATAGAAATCATTAACGTTAGATAAACTAAATTTAATGTGCTTTAGAAAGAAGGCATGATAAGATGGTGTGATTTTGAGTTCGCAAAATGATAATTTTATTTGACAACAAAATCTGATAAATACATAAAAGGAGATAAAAATATGGCTGAAAAGAAAAATAATAAGGGTCTTGGACTTCAGGAAACAAAGGGCAGTTTTCAGATCAGAGGTAAGCTGACAGGCTGTGATAAAGACAAGTTCTATACAGAGCTGACAACCTCTACAGGCAAGCCAATGAGAATGGTTAATGTAGGAGTTGAAATTGACAAGAATAAGTCTGTATATATAAATCTAAACGGTATGGAAAGAGACGTAGTATACTTCTCTAAGACCGAGGGCAAGGGTAAGGATAGAAAGACAACAACAGAAAAGGTAAAGTGGGCAGATAGGTTTACTTTTAACAAAAAGGATTTTAGACCTATTGGAATTAATCTTGGCTTGACAAAGGTTACTGACTCAACAGGTAAGGAAGTAAACGACAAGAAGATACTTGTTGAATACGACGCCTGCAAGTACATAGCAGATAATGCAAAGGACGGTATGTCCGTGTTTGTCAGAGGAAAGAATGAGTTTTCCACCTATCAGGATAGACACCAGACAAGATTTGTTCCGTCACAAGTGTCACTTTGTAAAGATATAAATTTTGACGCAGAGGACTTCAATGTTATTGGCAATTTTGAACAGGTCATTGTATTCATGGGTATTGAGAAGAATGATGAAGGTAACTTCACTGTATCTGCAAAGATTGTAACTTATAATTCTATAGAAGATGCGGAATTTGTAATTAACAAGTCAAAGTCAAAGTTTGCAAGCACTCTAAGAAAGCTCAAGCCATATACAGCTCTTAAAGTCTTTGGTGATATTGTCATAGAACATGACATCGAAGAAATTGAGGAAGATAATGATGACGGTTGGGGCGAAAGCAACCCTATGGATAGAGTGAACAATCCAACAAAGAGAATACTTCTGATTACCGGAGCTGATAAGGATAGCGTAGATACAGAGCTATATTCGGAGGAGATAATTGATAAGGCTATCGCAAAGACAAAGGCTACTGAAAACGCAAATAAGGACTTTGGCTCTGATGATAATGATTGGGGTTCTGTTTCAGATAATGATCTGACAGACGAGGATGATGAATGGTAAATTGTTGCTACTCACCATTATTAATAACGAAACGATAAAATAAAAGGAGATAAAAAATATGGCTAGAGCAAGAAAAGCGACACAGACACAGAGCAAGCTTCAGATGATACTTTTTGGAGAAGAAGGTACAGGCAAGTCAACACTTGCCTTGCAGCTTGCTTATTTTAAAAGACCTGACGGCAAGCCATTTAGAGTTCTTTACATAGATAATGAGTGTGGTTCTATTGATGATTTTATCGGTGGACTCGAAGCTGACGGCATTAACACTGAGAATATTTATATCGTGTACACTCAATCCCTTGGTGAAACAAGAGAATACATAAATAAGGTTAAGAACAAGGAAGATTTTCATGTTCTCGATGATGAGGGTAACGAAACAGACGAGGTTGTACTTGACGGAGATGGTGAACCATTCAGAGCTGATGCTATTGTAGTTGATGGTACAACTATTCTTAACCTGACAACTAAGCAGAAAACTGTGTATATTATTCTTGAATATGTGCAGAAAACTGTGCTAATATAGCGATATGTTAGTAACCATAATTTTAATTGTTGAGTAGATAAAACATAAAGAAGGATGTGACTTAATGCAAAAGTCAGAAAGGTGGATGTCACAAGAAAAATATGAAAAAAGAATACTTGAAATAATAGAACGTGAGGCTATTCCTTATGAATATCTTGGAATGGATGAGTATATTGGGAACAAAACAAAAGTTAATTTCCGATGTAAAATACATAATAATGTGTTTAAAACGGTAATTAATAATTTTTTAACAAGACATTCGGGATGCTGTGAATGTAGCCAAAATAAAAGATGGAACTGGCAGGAACGTATTCAACAGTGTGAAGAAAGAATAAGAAAAGAAAATCTTCCATACACTTTCACTATTGATAAAACAAAATATAAAAATCAACGTTCGCCAATTAATATTCATTGTAATCATTGCGATAAAGATTGGACAACAACTATCGCACAATTTCTTAACAAAAAATGTAAATGTCCCTCATGTACTCCTTATCACAGACGATATTCTATTGAAGATAGAAAAAAACAAGTTCTGCAAATAATTGATTTAGAAAAATTGGATTACCGTTTAATAAAAATCGATGATGATTATAACACAAAGTATTCAATGACTAAATTGCACTTGTATTGTAACAAATGCGAATGTGAGTGGACAACAAAAATAAACGATTTCGTAAATTCAGGTCATCGTTGTCCACATTGTAACAAGTCGACAGGAGAAACAAAAATTTCTACTTTCTTAAAAGAACATAATGTGAATTTTGAAAGAGAATACAGATTTAATGACTGTAAATATAAATACCGATTGCCATTTGATTTTTATTTACAGGAATATAATCTTTGTATTGAATATGATGGCATACAGCATTTTAAACCAGTTACATTTGCAGGAAAAAATGATTTATTTTGTACTGAAAGATTTAGGCAAACAGTAGAAAAAGATAATATTAAAAATCAGTTTTGTTTAGACAGAGGAATTAAATTGCTCAGATTTAATTATCTACATTCAGATAGTTATATACAAAACACATTACTCAACGAATTAAAATTAGAAGATGTTAAATGCGAGGAAATCTTAAAGGCTTAATCTACCACACTATATAATTGAAAACGATAAAATAGAATGGTTACGAAAGTAGAAAAAAAGATTAAGTATGCTCTATGGTTAAATCCTAATGAGTAGCTGTTTGTACAGCAAAGTTGATGTTTCGCAGGGAATTTCCTAAGTTGCATATGCAATATGGAAAACCTTCAACGACTATCTCACTTGGTTGGTGAGAGTAAACCCACAAGCTAATGGTGGAAGAAAAATATCACTCTTTTAATTTGAAAGAGGAACATATAGTCTGCACTTGTATGAAAATACAAGAAGTTCATAAGAGAACTGCTACAGTTTTGCGAGCTGTAGTGAACATAATGGGCACTTGTGGAGTTCTCTAAGAAGAGAAACACTGTCAAAGCAAAGAAAAAGGAACTAACTGGCATTGAAAAAACTGTAACTATTGAAGGTGCAGGACTTGAACTTAAAGATTATCAGACAGTTAATTTTAAGGGACAGGATTTGATACTTGATCTCATGTCCTGCGGCGCACACTTTATTGTGACCGCAAGAGAAACAGACGAAAAGGTTTCCGTAAAGGGTGACGATGGTAAAATTACCAGCGTTGCAACAGGCAGAAAAATTCCTGACGGCTTTAAGCAGATGAACTATAATGTTAAAACTGTTGTAAGAATGTACATTAATGAGGATAATAATTTCTGTGCGTATATCAGCAAGGACAGGACAGGTGTACACGATAAGGAAACAGTTGAAGATTTGTCACTTGTTGATTGGCAGGTCATTATTGATAGAACAAAGGATAAGAAAGAGTTTTCTGTTAAGAATGACCTTACAAAGGCTGTCGATATTGAGCAGGATATTTATACAAAGGAAGTTATGGGCAAGGTCGGAGAGCCAGTTGATAATATTGAAACAAATGAAAACTCTGCCGAAAATCAGATAACAGAACTTTTGGATAAGATTTCGGCTATCATGAAGGGTCTTAACCCTATCGGCAAGACAAAGGCAAAGGAGGCTCTTTCTGCCGAAAGTCTGCCTGTTAAGTCAACAGAAATGAAGAAGATTACAGATATTAAGACTCTCGAAAGGGTTCTTGAAGTCATTTCAAAGATTTAACTTTTTAATAAATAAAGCGGTGAGGGTTATTCCCTCACTTGCCTTATTTAGCTATTCTAATTAAGGCGGTGAAATACTTGGCAAAAAGAAGAACAAAAGAACAGATAGAGAAAGACAAGCAGGACAAAAAAACAAGAATACAATTTACAGATTGGCTATATAAACAATATGATATTTCATTCTTGCCAAAATATTTTTTTATAAATCTTGATAAGGTGTATAAAGGCACTTACAAGAATTTGAACAAACCTGTTCCCGTTGAAGATTTATGGGATATGTGGCGAAAGAAAATGTCATTTCTTCGTAAAGTACACGAGTTTAATACTCGTAAAGGTAAAAAAATCGAAGGTGCAGCGTTAGTTACATATGATCTCGCTATTATCCTATCTAAATATGATGGTTATTTGAAATGGAAAGAAGAACAGGCATTGGCTAAAACAGGTACAAGCGAAGAACAAGTTAATATAGATTATGAAAAAATGGCAACATCAAAATTTCCCAAAGAACGTGATAACAATAATGATAGCCTTGATATTGACAGCATCATTGATGAAATTTAGGTAGGTGACAAACATGGATATTATAACAAACGTTCCTACCGAAGTTCTATTTGTGGGTTGTATTTACAAACAGCCTGATTTGCTGGTAAATTACGGACAATATATACGTAGTAAATACGATTTTTCAGATGAAGTCACTCGTTTTTTTTACGATTCGGCTGAAATAATCTACAAAACTAGGACACAAACATTCAATAAAACTACTATTTTAACTTATTTTTCAGAAGAGCCTGAAAGACTTTCTTTGTACAAAAAGTATGGCGGTTGGAAAACTCTTGACAGTTGGATGAAAATTGCTATAACCGATGACATTGGCAAGTATCAGGAAATCATTAAAAAGTATTCTTTGTTGAGAGAGTATCAAAGAAATGGCTTTGATATTACAAAAATTGTACAACATAAAAAGTTTGAACAATTTACGGCTTCAGACATCTATAGATTAATTAGAGGTAAAGCAGATAGAATACATACGGTGATCTTGACAAATCAAGAAGCCGAAATTCTGAATAATCATATTAAGCAATCGCTTATTGCGTGTATGGAAAAGCCTGATTTGGGTGTATCACTTCCCTTTCCTATCCTAAATGATATATTTAGGGGCTGTAAACTAGGCTCGACAATGGCTATTGGTATGCTTTCCAATGCAGGAAAATCACGATTTATGACAAAAATAATTGCTTATTTAACGCTTGTAAAGCATGAAAGAGTCTTTGTAATGCTTAATGAAATGGGTGTGGACGATCTCAGAAAGTGTTTAATTACAACGTGTATAAACAATGCTGAGTTTCAAAAGTTACACGGCATAAAGTTGAAAAAGCCTGAAAAGGAACTAACACTTGGTTTGTACAAGGATCAATCAGGTGAATACATATATCAGAAAACAGACGATTGGGGAGAGTCAACAGAAACTTTACAAGAGTACATTCAAAGGGTCGCTGAAAATTCAGAGGAATATGTAAAAATAATGAAAATTGCTGAATGGATTGAGGCTGAAACTAATGAGCTTATTCTCGTTAAGGATATGGCTGGCGGTTATGACGATAAAACGCTTGAATTTGAAATACGGAAAGCTAATCTAACTCATGGTGCAAAATACTTCTTCTACGATACTTGCAAGCAAGACACGCAAGCTACAGGAGATTGGGCGGCTTTAAAAGCAACAGTAACAAAGCTCACTGATTTAGCAAAGCAGTTGAATATGTTTGGCTATCTTTCAATTCAGCTTACAGACGATACGGAGTTTTGTAAACCTGACGAGCTTAATTCTAATAATATTGCTAATGCAAAACAGCTAAAGCATATTATATGGACGATGACACTGTTTAAAGAAATATCTGTTGGAGATTTTCATAAATATCGCTATGTTCAGCATGATGCTGAATGGGGCAAAGATGTTGAATGTGAACTTAAAGTTGGCAAGAGGTATTATGTGGGCAATGTAGACAAAAATAGATTTGGTTGTAAAAAGAAAGTTGTATTTGAAGTTGACTTGGATCTAAACACTTGGTATGAAGTCGGAGAATTAAGAAGAAAGTGAGGATAAAATGGATATTTCTGTCCTCAAAGAAAAGATACTAGAGAACAATTATGTTCCTGTCATACTTGACGAAATAGGTTGTCACCATATTTCCTGCAAAGTAGGTTATGTTCAGTGTGGCAATCCTGATGGAGATAATCAAGGGGCGATCACCGTTTATCTCAATGAAGGTCTTTTAACTGTTGACTACACACGAGAAATACATAGTAGTTCAGGCTTGGATCAGATAGATATTTTTGACCTTGTGCAATTTTTTTGTAGTTGTACGTTTTATGAAGCTGTTCGCAAAGTTTGTAATTGGTGCGGTATTGACTATTATAAAGACGAATATAACGATTTGCCCGAAAGTCTAAAGTTCACAAAATTTATATCTGAAATGGCAGATGATGAGTCTAATTACGAAGAAATGCAACCTTTAAAGCCAATTAAGGAAAATGTTCTATCGTACTACTTCCCTGCTGTTAATGATTATTTCTTGAAAGATAATATCTCATATGATACTCAAATGCTGTTTGAAATAGGTTATGACGATGTTTCCAATCGAATTACAATTCCTGTAAGAGATGAAATGGGGACATTGGTCGGTGTTAAGGGTAGACTATTTTTAAAGCAAGAAGAAATGACAGAAGAAGAACAAAGAGTTAAGTATATATATTTGGAGCGTTGTAACAGAGCTAGACTATTATATGGACTTTATTTATCCGAAAAATATATAGCTCGGACAGGCTACGTTTATGTGGTTGAAGCTGAAAAAGGTGTTATGCAACTTTGGAACATGGGAATAAAAAATTGCGTAGCAACTTGCGGTAAGAAAATAAGCCAATATCAAATAAATATGCTGACAAGACTGAGTTCTCATATTATATTTTGCTTTGATAAAGATGTAACCATAGACGAGTTAAACGATATAGCGGACAAATTTCTGGATTGTATTCAAATCAGTGCTATTGTTGATACTGAAAATTTACTAGAAGAAAAAGAAAGTCCAACAGATAATCCCGATAAGTTTAAACAGTTAATTGCCAAATATACGCAAGTTATAAAGAATGGGAAGTGAAACAACAAAACATGAATTATAAAATAATAGGTAATAATGATTATTGCCATATTCCAATATCTATTTTTACTAATAGAGGAATAACTAATGTTAATGAATACACTCATTTAACTGATGACGTATTAATTTCTTATGATAATCTTGATGATATTAATGAAGCGGTTCAAATGCTAGATAGACACATTAAAAGTAATAGTAAAATGGCGATTATTGTTGATTGCGATGTTGACGGTCAGTGCAGTGCTGCTATGATGTACTGTTATTTGAAAAGATATAACAAAGAAATTGATATTACATATCTGATACATTCTGGAAAGCAACATGGTATTTCTTCTGAGATAGAAATACCTGAAGGCACAAAATTGTTGATTGTTCCCGATGCAGGGAGTAATGATACTGAACAATGCAAACAGTTGACAGAGCAAGGTGTTGATGTACTGATTCTCGATCACCATGATATTGAAAGAATAAATCCATATGCAGTTATAGTAAACAATCAGTGCAGTTCAGAATACTCTAATAAAGAATTGTGCGGTGCAGGAATTGTATACAAATTTCTACAAGCACTCGATGATTGCTACTGGAATGATTATGCCGATGATTACCTTGACCTTGTGGCTTTGGCTAATATTTCTGACATTATGGATTTGCGTTCTCTTGAAACAAAAAGACTTATTGATAAAGGTCTTTATAATGTCACAAATAAATGCTTTGAAGAATTTATTAATGCTCAAAATTATTCCATGAAAGGCAAGGTTAATCCTCATACTATTGCATTTTGCATTACTTCTCTGGTAAATGCTATGTGTAGAGTTGGTGATATGGAAGAAAAGGACTTGCTTTTCAGAGCGTTTATTGAGCAGGACGAAGAATTTGAATACAAAAAACGTGGCGAAAGTGAAACTACAAAAGAAAATATTTATCAAAGAGTTGTAAGACTCTGTAAAAACGCTAAATCAAGACAGGATAATCAAGTGAAAAAGTTACTTCCTGCGTTAAGGAAAAGCGTAGCTAATGACGAAAATACAGTTTTATTCTTAAAAGGTAACAATATCCCAAGTGTATTTTCTGGATTGATAGCCATGAAAATGGCTAGTTATGCGAAAAAGCCTTGTTTGATACTCCGCAAAGACGAAGAAAATAATGTATATAGAGGGTCTGCTAGAAACTTTGATAATAGCTATGTGCTAGATTTAAAGGCTGAATTACTTAAAACAGGTCTGTTTAATTGGTGTCAGGGTCACGCAAATGCTTTCGGTTTTGAGATAAAAGCTGAGAACGTGGCTGAAGCAATTAAAGTTTTAAATAAGAATATTGATTCAGACAATCCTTTGCCAATAGATTTTTGTTTCGATTATGACGAATTTAATATTGGAATGATTTCCGATGTTACATCATTGGAGAATTGTTACGGTACAGGAATCAAAGAGCCTTTATTTGTCATTAATAATATAGTTTTGGAGCATAGCCAAGGCGTTATCATGGGTAAAAATGAAGATACATGGAAGTTTATTACTGACGATAATATCGCAATTATCAAGTTCTGTAATCCTAGTAACGATAAAGTATTAGACTTTTTGAATGGATATGATGATGAAATGTGCATTAATGCACTCTGCCAGCTCAATGTATCTGAGTATAAGGGTGTAATTACCCCTCAGATAGTTATTTTAAAATACAAGGAGGCTGAAAATGTATAGTTCTTTGCATGACCATACAATGTACTCGTTACTGGACGGCTATGGTACACCAAAAGAAATGCTAGAGCAATGTCGAAAAGTCGGCATTAAAGCATATGCAGTTACGGAACATGGCAACCAATATTCATGGATATATTTCGATCAACTATCTAAAGAATATCCTGATATTAAGCTGATATATGGCGTAGAGCTGTATGAGTGCTTCGATACTGCCATAAAAGATAAAAACAATAAGTATTTCCATCTTATCGCTCTCGCAAAAAATGAGAACGGCAGAAAGGCTTTAAATAAAATTATCACTAAGTCAAATCTTGAAAATTTTTATTTTAAGCCTAGAGTACAGATTTCAGATATTGCTCCGTATGCAGAAGATTTAATTATTTGTTCTGCTTGTTTGGCTTCAAAATTAGCTAAAGAAAGTGATTTTAATATTTGTGTTAAGTATATCGAAGAATACAAATCGGCATTTCCTAATTTCTATTTGGAAATGCAATCTCACAAATCAGAGGAGCAGGCTAATTACAATAAAAAGATTTTGAAACTATCTGAGGTAACAAACACTCCATACATAATTACTACAGATAGCCATGCAGCCACAAAGGAAGATTTATATTATCAGGGTAGGCACGTTCAGATAGCTCACGACACTGAAACAATGTCTGAAAGCTACGAAGGTTGTTATCTGCAAAGTGAAGAAGAAATTCATACAACCATGGATAAACAAATTGGGGTAAATAATGTTACAAAAGGTTTAAATCAGACTGATATTTTGGCTGATATGATAGAAGAAGTACATATGCCTTTTCAAGACCCACAGTTGCCAACATACCCCCTACCAAGTGGATATGACTCTAATAATGAATTTCTTTTACATCTTATTGACGAGGGGTGGAAAACTAGAAATTTTGACAAGCTTTCTAAAGAAGAACAGAAGATAATGAAAGATCGACTAGACTATGAAATGAACATTATTCATCAAATGAATTTTGACGGTTATTTCATTATTGTATGGGACTTTATAAATTATGCGAAAACTCATGGGGTTAAAATAGGTTCAGGACGTGGCTCTGGAGCAGGAAGCCTTGTGTGTTATACAATAGGTATAACTGACCTAAACCCTATCAAATATGGATTGATTTTTGAGCGTAGATAGGTTGCACTCGTTAAATTCCGTTAATTCGGTATCAGCAAAATAAGACTTCTCATTGAGAGCAAACCGATAATGAGACAAGACCATAGACGAATAAGCTGACTAAGAAACCCTAAACCTATAACTAGGTGAGATAAAGGGAATACCGAGCCAAATCTTTTAGTAATAAAAGAAAGTGTGTAACGACTAGGAAATAAGACTTTAGAGCCAATAATTTCCCACGAAGGCGGAATAAAACTTTTGTCTGAACTACGAAAGTTTGAAAAATATAGTCTAAACTGGGTTGGAAGTAACCAACAGATGAAAATGAGGGAAACCTCCAGAGCATAGGATAAAGAGCCTATGGTTAATAACAAATTGTTCCTCAATCCTGAGAGAGTTTCAATGCCTGATCTCGACATCGATGTTTCAGACAGACCTACAGTAATAAATTATCTCATTGATAAATATGGTGAAAATCGTGTTTGTCAGATTATAAACTTCTCGTATATAACACCTGTTGTAGCCATAAAAGATGTTGGTAAAATACTAGGTTTCAAATATAATGAAATGGATAAACTATCCAAAAAGTTTTCGTACAATACATTCCAAGAGTGTATTGACAACAACATAAACTACCTATCTGAACACCCTGAGTACAGTGAGTTACTTGACATAGCAGGCAAATTAAGTGGTAGGGTTAAAACGGTTAGCTGTCATGCAGGCGGTGTCGGTATTGTTGATACCGATATTAGCGATTATATGGCAATGAAACTAGGCTCTGACGGTGAACACGTTATTCAAGTTGATAAAAGGCTTGTTGAACAAATAGGTATCATTAAATTTGACATTTTGGGTGTACAAACTTTAAAAATGGTACAGGAAATTCAAAATGACTTGCACTTATCTGAGTACGATATAAATATCAACAACCCCAAATTTGAAAATGACAGAAGTCCATTTGAACTATTAAGCAAAGCATTGACGAATGGTGTGTTTCAGGTGGAAAGTGCAGGTATGAAAGACTTACTGCTCAGACTACAAGCAACTAACATGGAAGATTTGTCGGCTGTTTTGGCATTGTATAGACCTGATTCAATGGGAGCTTTGGAGGAGTTTATTAAATGTAAACATGATCCTTCACTTGTCACCTATATACACCCTGACATGAAGCCTATTTTGGAAAGCACTTACGGTTGCATGATCTATCAGGAACAACTTTTGGATATTGTAAGAACTTTTGGTGGCAGAAGCTATGGTGGAGCTGACTTATTCCGTAAGGCGATAGGCAAAAAGAATATTGAACTTGTTAAGCAAGAGTCAGAAAAACTGTACCAAGAAATTATTGACAATGGATATTCTCATGAAATTGCCAAAACGATTAGTGAAGAATTGAAAACTAAAGGTGGCTATCTGTTCAACAAATCGCATAGTTATAGCTACGCTGTTCTATGCTTTCAAACTGCTTATCTAAAAATAAATTATCCTGTTTATTTTTTCAAAGCACTATTTAATTTGAACAAAGATAAGGCAGGTATGGTGAATAAATACATTGTAGACTCTAAACAGTTTGGAGTAACTGTTTTACCACCTCATATTAATAAATCGCAAGTCGATTTTTCTATTTACGATAACAATGTGCTGTTTGGTTTTTCTGCGATTACAGGCATTGGTGAACGAATAGCCCAAGAGATTGTTGCTGATCGTGAGAAGAACGGCAAGTATAAAAACCTTCAAGACTTGCTGTCAAGAACAACACTGGCAAAAACTCAAATTATTAACTTAATGAAGTCAGGTGCAATACCTACGAAAGATAAAAAGAGTTGTTTGTTAAAATATTTGAAGTCATTGTATAAACCATTAGAGTATAAAGAATTGTCTAAGTTGCCAACATATAACAAGCTTATTATTGACTATGATATTGATATTGAAAAATATCGTATCGGTAACGGCAAGTATGACTATGACAAAGATTTGTTACTCACTCTTGCAAATCAGAAAAAGAAAGAAAAGTTTGATTTACAGCAAGAAGATAGGTTGAAACAATTTCTTTCAACCAATAACAAATATCTTGAAAACGCTGATTTTTGGGAGTTTGAAGCATTACAGATATTTATACACAATAATCCATTTGAAGAAGCACTCCCCTATTTAACAACAGCATTTGAAGCCGTTGAGAATGATAATGATTGCGTTATTGTAGGCGTTATTTCCAGAGTACAAAAGAAAAAGGACAGAAATAAAAAACCATTTGCTTTTGTGAACATTTACTCCACTTTTGGTATTATAGAGGGAGTTCTTTGGAATAGTCAACTTGTACAGTATGAAGATTTAGTCAAGAAAGGCTCTCAGGTTGCTATTAAGTGCAGAAAAACAGACGAAGATAAGGTTACAATACAGGCTATGCGACCATATGTTGAATGGCTTTCAGAAAGGAAGAAAAGATATGGCAGAAAAAACATTTAAGTTTAAAATCGTTCCTCAACAGGAGCGATTTTATAACGAAAATAGCAATTGGGGAGTGTACACATTCACAACAACTTCTGATGACATTCCATATTTTTATGATTGTTATGACGATCCCTTTGGTGACAATCCAAAGCAGTTAAAGGGTAGCACATTGGCAGGTAAAATGCAACGCTTGACAATCGGTGTCGAGTACAATGCCGAAGTTACTTGTTCTTTTAACAATAAATATAATTCGTATCAGTATACACCAATCTCCATTACTGCAAATGTGCCTAAGACAGAAGAACAACAAATAGCATATTTGAAAACTCAGGTCACAGAACTGCAAGCAAAAAACATTTTAGCTGTCTACCCCAATATAATTGATGATGTTATTCATAACAAAGAAATTGATTTTACAAAAATTAGGGGTATAGGTGAAAAGAGTTGGAATAGGATAAAAGACAATATATTGAATAACTATGTTATTTCAGATATTCTTATCATGCTTCAGCCGTTGGGTGTAACGTATGCCATGATAGCTAAATTGATTTCCAATGAACCTAATCCTCAATTATTGAAGGAAAAATTACTTGACAATCCTTACATCATGACAGAAATTCGTGGCTTAGGCTTTAAAAGAGTGGACGATTTAGCATTAAAGTTAAATCCAAATATCAGAATATCAACCAAAAGAGTTGTGGCATTTATCAAGTATTATCTTGAGAGTGTTGGAAACAATGACGGTCATTCATATGTGCTAGAGTCTGTATTAGACAGTGCAATAAGAGATAACATAAACGATTGTTATGAAATGTACGAGAACTTTAAATCCACACAAAAGCAACATGAGATATTTCTACATTTTGAAGAAAACAAGGTAGGACTATTACGCCAATATAAAACTGAAATATCTATTTTGGATATTCTAAAAAATCTCAATGAACAAGAAACAGACTATAAGATTAACATTGAAAAGGGTATCTCAGAAGCAGAAAGAGAACAAGGTTTTTGCTATACAGACGAACAAAAACAAGAGATATATAAGGCTTGTGGCAGTTCTGTGGTGCTTATAACAGGTAGAGCAGGAACAGGTAAAAGCTCAATTTTAAGAGGACTCACAAAGATATATAAAAGCTATTCTATATCAGCTTGTGCTTTATCTGCTAAAGCTGCGATCAGGATAACTGAGGCAACAGGTTTGTTCGCAAGTACAATTCATAGGTTGCTTGGTTTTAACAAGACAGGTTTTGTTTATAACTCTAACAACAGATTGTCTAGTGATATTATCGTACTTGATGAAGCTTCAATGGTTAATTCATCATTATTTTATAGCTTGGTTTCTGCTATAAAAGAGGGTGCAAAAGTAATTATTGTAGGTGATGACGGTCAGTTACCACCAATAGGCTGTGGTAATATCTTTCATGATTTACTTAATTGTAATGCGTTTACTTGTTGCAAGCTGACTAAGATTTTAAGACAGGCTCAAAAGTCAGGCATTATTTCGGACTCAGTTAAAATTAGAAATGGAGAAAACCCATTGCCTGAACCAAAACTAAAAGTTGTTACTGGCGAACTACAAGACATGACCTATATGTTTAGAGAGAGCCGTGAGGGTATGCGTGAATTGGCTATTAAATTGTATACAATGGCAGCTCAGAAGGACGGCTATGATGAAACGATTATTTTGACACCTTGTAAAAAGGATAGGATAAATAGCTCTTTTGAAATTAACTCTATCTTGCAAGATATGATAATTCCACCAGATACTGCACCTGAGATTAAGTATGGTAACAAAACATTTCGTCTTGGGTCAAAAGTTATCCAAAGAACAAATGACTATGATAGAAATGTTTTCAATGGTGAAATGGGTTATATTACAAAAATTGAACAGACAATTAAAGACGGCAAGAAGCAGAATGTTGTTACAATTAAATTTGCCGACAAGGAAATTGATTTCCTACAAAATGATTTAAGTAGTATTGAGTTGGCTTACTGTCTGACTTGCCATTTAACGCAAGGTAGCGGTTTTAAGAATGTTATCGTACTGATCGACAATACCCATTATAAACTGCTTGACCGCTGTATGCTTTATACTGCGATTACCAGAGCTAAGACCAAATGTGCATTGATTGCCGAGCCTAGTGCTTTTCAGAGGTGTTTGAAAATACAAGCCTCACAAAGAAACACTTGGTTGAGTTTGTTGTACAATAATATATAGTTTTTATGGTATAGATTTGTACATTTTGTATACTTGACATATCTCAAAAGTAGTAGTATACTATAAATATAGTCTCAAAAGTAGCATAGTAAAATTAATATGTTGAAAGGTGGTTAAAGAGTGCTAAAGGCAATTAAGAAATGGCTTTACAAAATAAAAGACTTTGTGAAGTACAAGAGATAGGAGGAAATACTATGAAAGAAATGATATATAAAGGTTCTGTAGAGAATGAACAAAAGGTTATTGATATGCTTGATGAAGGCATTTACAAGGGTTTTCATTATGTTATAGTTTCTTACGGCACTCACCCTTGTGCATATATAGAAATTCCAGAGGGGCATAAGTTGTATAATGCTAGTAACCAAAATGAATTTTATGATATTGCTTGTCATGGTGGAATTAATTTTAACACATATACAGGACTTCCATTTGTTCCTATTAAAAATCCTAATAAGGGTCATTATATTGGTTGGAGTTTCTCTACTGTTGGTTATGACTATATTTTTGGTATTTGTTACTGTGGCAAGAAATGGACAACCAAAGAAATATTTGAAGATATTAAGAACGTTATAGAGCAACTTATAAAAAGTTGATTTTATTTATAAAAGGAGGCAACAATACAGATTGAATAATGATAAATATTCAGATGATAATAAAGTTCATGATACTCAACGTTTAAAGGAGTTGCAAGCATTACCTTTAGAAAGAAAAGTTCTAATAACTCAAAGTCGTATTCTTGAATGGTATAATTATTGGAATGGACAAGTGTATATCTCATTTTCGGGTGGGAAGGACAGTACAGTTCTTTTACATATTGTAAGAAATTTGTTTCCTGATGTTGAAGCTGTGTTTGTTGATACAGGTCTTGAATATCCTGAACTTAGGGCTTTTGTTAAAACGTTTGATAACGTTACTTGGCTAAAGCCGAATATGAATTTTCGGCAAATAATAGATACATATGGTTATCCTCTGATTAGTAAAGAGGTAGCAAACATTATTCGTTACGCAAGAAAAGGCTCGTATACACGTTGGTGTAAGATTTATAATTTTGATGCGATTAAAGATAAATATACACCGAGATATAATTTATCTAGATATAAAAGGCTGGCAGATAGTGATATTCCTATTTCTGAACAATGTTGCGACATAATGAAGAAGAAGCCTTGTAAGGACTATGAAAAACAAAGTGGAAAAAAGGCTATTTTAGGAACAATGGCTTACGAAAGTGGTATGCGAAAAAAAGAATGGGTTAGAACTGGTTGCAATGCTTTTGAAGCACTTAGACCAATATCTAAACCAATATCATTTTGGACTGAAAATGATGTTCTTGAATACATAATTAAGAATAATTTACAAATAGCTTCTGTATATGGCAAAGTTGTAAAAACTGATGAGGGGGGGTACACAACAACAGGAGAGAAAAGAACAGGTTGTATGTTTTGTGGATTTGGCTGTCATTTGGAGAAAAGTCCCAATCGATTTGAGCGTATGAAAATCACTCACCCTCAAATATGGGATTATTGTATTAGACCAAAAGATCAAGGTGGCTTGGGTATGGGAGATGTCTTTGATTTTATACACGTTCCGTATGGAAAAGAAAAACGTTAATAATAAAGTGACAGAAAGGGAGTACGTTAAATGGCTGAACAAAAATTTAAAGTAGGCGACAGAGTAAAAATCACAGATTTTACAGGAACAATTGTTGGCACTAAGCTTGTAGATAATTCTATTAAATATCATGTAAAAATTGACCAAGGTCGAATTTATACTTGGATATTTCAAAATTCACTTGAACACATGGACTCAGATGCTGATAATTTTAAGCAGACAATCACTATTGAAACCGAAAGAAAGACTGGCGAAACTGTCATAAGGATATCAAACCCAAGATTTACAACCGATGAGCCTACAGTAAAAGGCACAATCGTTGGTGATGTGGTAAATAAACCAAGCAAACCAAAAATAACAGATGAACAGAGAACTGTTTTGGAAGGACTTTATTTGTTGGGTTATAGATATTTAGCTTGTGACGATATTCGTAATGCTTTAGTAGCTTACGAAACACGCCCCTGCAAAGCAGAAGCAATATGGTATGGTGGAATACATTCAATTAGTGTCAACAACATAACAAAGGTATTAAACAATCTTTGTTCTTGGGAAGACAAAAAGCCGACCTCGATTGAGTGGTTGCTAGGCAAAAAAGATAAGAATGAGTAATATAAAAGTTTTCTTTTATTGAGAGAAGGTGAAACCAATATATAAATGTATTTGTGATGTATGCAGAAGTAATGAAGCCGATCAGCATTTTAAGGTTAAAAAACTTAGTGGAGTTTGGACTTGGAAAGGTCGTTATGAAGCATCTGAATGGACTGAACTTGATATTTGCAATCAATGTTACGAAAAGTTTATTGGAGTAATACACGAAAGAGAAGATAGGGAAAGAATGATGGAAGCGTTTATCGGAAAACCGCACAAAGAAAACAACGACAAATAAAAATTTAGTTTTATTTATAGAAAGAGGTAGAATATGATAACGAAAGAGGAGTTTGAAAAGGCGGTAAACTACTGTGCTAGTGACCCCATAGACTGCAAAGGCTGTCCGCTTTGTGACAGCGATATGTGCAGTGTATATCTTGCAGAGTATATAAAAAGCGAGCCTAAACCTGTAATAAAAAATAGCGACACTAACACTATTTATGAAAACGCTAAAATAACCGATGTGTCATTGGAAATAAACGATCATTGTTGCCTTACCTTTTCTATAACTCTTAAAGGCTCAGGCTGGGGAGCTAGTTTTGGTGGTTATAACTTAGCTTTTTTCAACGGAACATCGTTTGAAGGTTCTGAAAAGGGACTTGAAGCACTTACAAGAATTATGGACGTTGTGGGTGTTGCAAAATGGGAAGATATAAAAGGTCATTATGTTAGAGTAAAACAGGAAAATAGATTAGTTGTCGGAATAGGAAATATCATTGAAGATAAATGGTTTGAACCGAGAGAGTTTTTTAAGGAGATTGAAAATGAGTAAAAAAATTATACACGATTTGCCAACACGATGTATAGACCCTGTAATGAAGTGTTGTCAGGATTGCACTTGGGGATATCGTGAATATGACGATGACGTGGAATGTTCTGCCGACCTAGCAGGCTGTTGCTTTGAATGTGGCTGTACGTTGGGTTTTGACAAAGGCAGACCAGAGGATGAGCCAACAGATGAAGAACTAAAAGAGTTTGATGAATGGATGGACAAAATGTACGATAAGAGAAAATAATAATTGCAGGGATAGGAGGTTAAAAAATTAAATGAAACTACAAATAAGACAGAATGTTTTTGAAACAAATTCAAGCAGTATGCACAGTTTGGTTGTTAAAAATACAGAAGATGAATACGAAACACATGGGGAAATCGCTTCTCAGATACTTATTAATGAAGGCACTTGGAACATATGGGATGAAGATGCTTTAACATTTGGACGAACACCATTTAAGTGTTTGGCTACTTTCAGATTGAAAACTTGTTATGCCATAGCCTGTTTGTGTGGTTATTGTATGCAGTATGACAGCAAAGTTCATCTTAAAAACGCCGAAGAAAAATTCAATAATATCTTGAAAATCGTTCATGATGTTTATCCGGAGTGTACGAATATTGAACTCCCCATAGTCATAATGCGTGATAAGCGTAAGCCACACGATGTAACATTTTATGGATATGTAGATGAAGATATTCTAACACCATTCTTAAAAGAAGAAGGGATTTCGCTCAAAGAATTTTTGACGAATAAAAAATATTTTGTCATTGTGGACGGAGATGAATATTGTATTTGGAATAACATCAAGAAAACTGGTGTCATAAATAAAAATATGATTGCTAGAGAATATAAACACGGCTACGATTGGGAAGGAGTAACTAAGTATGAAAATTAAGATTAGAAGAAACGTTTTTGAAACCAACAGCAGCTCGGTTCATTCGTTTACATTTTGCACAGATTCAGAATTTGAACAGTGGAAGCGTGGAGAACTTATATTTGATTATTGGGAGGATAAGTTAATTCCTATTTCTGACATGAAACATGATTGTGACGAAGATAGATATTATACTTATAATCAATTTTTTGAAGGCTATGCTTTCGAGTATGAAACATTCTGGGATAACTGTACAACACCATCTGGAGATAAAGTTGTTGCTTTCGGCTATTATGGACACGATTAAATAAAAGGAGAATAAAAATGAAATTACTGGGTGTTTATAAAAATGGGAACTATACTACTATGATTTTTGACGATGGTACAAAGGTTCGCAAGACAGACGATAATGTTTTTATTCCAGATCACGCAGAAAACATGGATATAAAAATCACAAATTATTGTGATATGGGTTGTCCGTTCTGTCATGAAGGAAGTACACTTAATGGCTGTCATGCAGATATTCTTAATCAGAAATTTATTGATACGCTTCATGAATATCAAGAAGTTGCAATTGGTGGTGGGGATGCTACAAGTCACCCAGATTTAATTCCATTCCTTCGCAAGCTTAAAGATAAAAAGGTTATTACCAATATGACAGTTAATCAGAAACACTTTGAACAGAAGCAGGAGTTGATTAAATATTTAGTTGACGAAAAGCTGATTTATGGTTTAGGGGTTAGCCTTGTAAATCCGACAACAGAATTTATTGAAATGGTCAAACGTTATCCCAATGCTGTAATTCATGTTATCAACGGAATACTTACAGAAGATGATGTTGCTATGTTGCAGAATAATAATCTAAAAATACTTATACTTGGTTATAAAGAACTTCGTAGAGGTAATGAGTATCTAACTCAGAAATATGCAACTGTTAAATATAATCAGCTATGGCTTTATAATAATCTTGATGTATTGTTTACAAAGTTCAATACAGTAAGTTTTGATAATCTTGCCATTGAGCAGCTTGAAGTAAAAAGACTAATGTCTGAGTCTGAATGGGAACAATTCTACATGGGTGATGATGGTTCATCAACTTTTTACATTGATATGGTCAATCACCAATTTGCTAGAAGCTCAACTGCTCCAATGAATAAGAGGTATGATCTTCTTACTTCTGTTGACAATATGTTCAAAATAATTTTAACTGAGAAAACAGGTGAAAAAAGTGAGTCATAATCTACTGTAAGATATTCCTCAGAAAGAAAGAGATCGAATTGTCGATGCCTTTAGTGCTATTCCAAGTGTCTACCATGTGTCAAACGAGGATATGAAGAATGCATTAGAAAAGGCAGACAAGGCAGATGAGAAACTGCAAGAGTTTAAGAAGGCGTTTGAAAGTTACTGGAAGGAGAATAGCAAATGTCAAGATATATTGACGCAGAAAAATTAACAGACAGCATATTTGATTGGGATATGACCATAGAAGACCTTTATTATAGCCTGTGCAAACTGGTTGATGATGTACCTACCGCAGACGTGCAGGAGGTCAAGCGTGGGTATTGGATACCCGAAAGAGATCCGGACGAAAATAATAGGATACAATGCTTTCACTGCTCTGTGTGTGATGATGATTTCCATTACATTGGGGCATTTGTCGCAACGAAATTCTGCCCTAATTGCGGCGCAAGAATGGATTGAGGTTATCGGAATGGCTGAGTGGAGAGTATATGATTATGACACACCACAATGTACACATTGCGGTATGTGGATGCCGTTTGCAAGATACCGCCGTGGGCAGAGTACAGATGCAAGAAGTATCACAAACTTCTGTCCGTCATGCGGAGCAAAAATGACAGCAATGCCCATGTGCGAGACTTGCAAATATGGAAACGGCGAATGGAAAGACGATGGCATTTGCTTTGCTTGTAGGGAACAGGTGTGGATACCAGGAAAACCACACAGACAAGTTGGCAACGAAGCGTAGTGTTATAATTGTGTGAGAATATTGATTTGGAGGTAATCAACGATGCGTGAAATATTATTTCGTGGCAAGCGCATTGCCAATGGTGAATGGGTTCAGGGTTATATCTGCCGCTATGGTTGGACAGGAAAAGAAAAAGACTATATCATTCCCGATTATGCAAGTGCATTATATACAGCCGAAATTGACCCTGAGACAATCGGTCAGTACACAGGTTGTACCGATAAAAACGGCAACAAGATTTTTGAAGGGGATATTGTTTGGGACAATTATGAGGAAGAACGAGGTATTGTACAGTGGGATAATGATACAGCCAGATTTATCATAACCTGTTCTACATTCACAGTTGATTTCGACAGTGTTTGTGGTGAAGAACTAGAAATTGTCGGTAACATTTATGACAATCCTGAGATGATGGAAAAGATTGAGGAGAATTACGAATGACTAAAAGAGATTTGAGTGTATGGTTTAAAGAGACAGCTAAAAATGTAATAAATGATATTTCAACTGATTATTTATTCATAAAGAGAGATGATTCATGACAAATGAAGAATACATAATATCAAAAATCTCAGAACGTAGTTTAGCCGATATGTTTAATACTGGTAATTGCTATTATGATAATTTAAATGATAGAATTTATAAGGCTTTTCAGTATTGGAAAGAGTCGTATCGGTATAAGCGTTCTGGCAGACTCTTATTTCAACTATGGCTTACATTCCAATATAACTCAGAAGAATGGGATTTAGCCAGACGAATAATTCATGAAGAACACCCATCTTGGGTTATAAAATGCGAAACATAAATGGAGAGTATAACAGTAGTTGGAGCAAAGGACACGTCTATATATAAGGAAAGGCAAAAAAGAAAGCATAAAGCAATTAATTTAAAAATGCAAATTAATGAAAATACGCTACTTTGGCATATCCCAAAACAGCGTAAATACGCACTTTTAGACACTTAAAATCTGAATAAAAGAGAAATTTTATTAAGGAGATGATACTAATAAAACAAGAATATATAAAATCGCCACTTAATTATGTGGGTGGCAAATACAAGCTTCTACCACAGATATTACCATTGTTCCCAAAAAACATTGATACTTGCATTGACTTATTTGGCGGTGGGTTTAATGTTGGAATCAATGTTCCTGCGAAAGAGGTTATTTATAATGACTTGAATTTGCCTGTAGTGCAAATACTTGAATACATACATAGAAATGAAACCGATGAAATTCTTGGCGAAATAGATAAGATAATCAAGCAATATGACTTATCAAAGATTAATAGGGATGGGTATTTGAGACTCCGCAACTATTTTAACGAGTCAGAACCTAAACAATCCGTTATTTTATATGTGCTAATTTGTTACGCCTTTAACAATCAAATTCGTTTTAATTCAAAAGGCGAATTTAATATGCCATTTGGGAAAGACAGAAGTAGCTTTAACCCTACATTAAGAGAAAAGCTTATAGAATTTTCGGAAGCAATCAGCAATAAAGACTGCAAGTTTACCAATGCCGATTTTCGTGAGTTCATCGGCATGACGTTTAATGAGAATGATTTTCTATATTGTGATCCGCCATACTTTAACTCTACGGCAACTTATAATGAAAATGGCGGTTGGACTAATACCGATGAAGAAGATTTGAGAGATATGCTTGCGACGTCAAATGTGAAATGGGCATTATCGAATAATCTAAAAACAAACTTAACATTAAAGGATTGGGCAGAAAATCATGATTATAAAATCCATTATCTAAACACCACTTACGGAAACTGTAATTACCAGAAAAAAGACAAGACAAAAGATATAGAGGTCTTGATTACAAACTATTAAAGAAAGGATAAAAAGGTATGCACTATTGTTTACTTTTAGTCACTAAAGAAATACCTTCAGAAAGTAGAATATCTAAAATTTTACAGCCTTATGACGAAGAAAACTTAGAATGTAATAAAAATAATGAAGTAATCTCTTTTCCTATATTCACATATGATTGGTGGGAAATTGGCGGCAGATATTCAGGTAAACTGAAATTAAAAATTGATAATAATGATGAGAAATATGATTGGGAATATATTTCAGACAGAAATAAGAAATTGTTCCACTCAAAACTTTTAACAGATTTGCAAAAATCTAAGAAGATTTTGTTTGAAAATATTTATTATCGTTCAATGGGTTCAAGAGATGGTTTTCTATATGTGGACGGAGCAAGAATAGATGATTTACTTAATTTTAACGAGATAGATTGTTTTGTTTGCATTGACTTTGATGAGAATGTTATTGCTCGTGAAACTTGGAACGGACACGCATTTGTAAAAGACGAAGATTTCGACAAAAAGCTTGCTGAAATAAAAGCGAAAAGCAAAGGTATGTTTGCTACAATTTTAGATATTCATAACTAATTTAGTTTATTTAAAAGGAACTGTATCTTGAAATGGGGTTAAAGAACATAAATGATTTCAAAGAAAATTCTTAACGCTCTTACGAAAGAGCAACTAATATTCCTAATAAATCAATATCAGCATATGGAATTTCTTATCTCAGAAGTCTGTGTCAATGAGAGCAAGCAGCATATTCCGTCTGAACAGGCGATAGAAGAGATAAGAAAAGAACTTCGCAACTGTAATCTCCCCTTTTGTACATCTACAGAAGAATTTATATCACTTTTAGATTATAAAATGGGCAAAATTACACTTGACGAATACAAAGAAAGAATTGGAATTGGCTGAAAGGAGACAGAATGAAACTTCTGGAAAGTATAAAACTTGCAATGCAAGTTTTCCCAAATAGCTTTATTAATCGAAATAACGAGGTTATTCTTATTCCAAAATTCAATGTCTATATTTAGCTTGACGATGTGGAAACAAATGAAGATTTCAAAGTAAAACTTTGTGAGTGGCTAAGTCGAGATTGCTCTTGTGCGTTAAGATATTCACAAGACAAAAGGCTTATAAGATATTGGCAAGACAATACTAATGCTTTCAATAAAATTTGTGGAACTAATTTTACAATGGAGCAAATGAGTTATATCTATACATATTTGGGTAATGGCGTAAAACATAATCTTACAAAACAGTTTGTAAGAAACGGATTTGACCTTTTTGTTATAGAGAAATTCGTTATAACAAGATAACTACAGGAAGGAAATAATTAAATGAATAAATCTAGCGACAAAATTGTTAAATTAAGGAGAGTACAAAATAACGGTCTTGAAATAGAAAAACTTAAATTGGAAATTGAGAAATTGAAAAAAAAATATTCAAAATTGAATAAAAAGATTAAGAAAATGAATAAGAAAATTAAGAAAGTTGTACTATTGAATAATTCAACATATGTTTACGGAGATGAAAGTGATGGAACAAAACTATCACTATAAAAACTTGGTAAGAAAGGTGTGTAGAAAATGGCGTGCTACAAGGCTATTGAAGAAGCAGTAAAGAATGGTAGACCAATCCCTGACGATGCTATTGATTTGCCAAAACATTATGATGATAAAGCGGAGTCTTGCTCTTTAAACGGTATAAGTTGGGAAACTCTTATTAATGCAGATTATGAACATTGTTTGGGCAGAATTAATTATTTACAGAAATACATTTCATCTTTGGAACAAAGAGTTGAACTTTTGGACGCTCAAATTGCACTACTAGAAGCAAAAGGGTTAATGAGGAAACATTAATGAAAGAAATTAAAGTGGCGAAGTATTCTAAACAATGGTGTAAAACACGAATGACAACATCAGCGATTGCTAGTATTATCTCTTTCTGTGTCACTGTTCTGACAACACCAATTATGGTACATTTCTATGACGAATACGGCTTACATCATGTCAAAACTATAGTAAGTATAATAGTGATTTCAACCTTTTTTGCAACATGGCTATATTGCTATGCAAAGGCTATGCAGTTTGAGTATTATGAGAACTATATATACAACCATACCAAGAAGATTAAGCGTAAGCAAGATAGAAAATATAGAAAATGGCTGATGTAAAAGTTGGGAGATAAACAAAATGGATTGTAATATTCAAAATATAAAATGTGAAATCTGCGGTCGAGTGTTTCACAAAGTCTGCCATGCAGAGCCATATGAGAAAGTCTGTGATAATAGCGAATGTTTTCATAAAAAATTTTGGCTTGAAATTATAAAAGAAAAGGACGAACACGTTATTATTAATGGCATTTGTTATTACTTAGATAGAACCCATCCAATGAGTGATAGTCCTTTTAGGGGATATGGTGGCAGAGGAATTAAAATTAAATTACATACAGGTGAAATTATCGTAACAAATAATTTATGGCACAATGGTGAAGTACCTAAAGAATTTCGAGATAGACTACCTGATAATGCAGAGTTTATATAATTGTAATAGGAGTTAATTGATGAAAAATGGAGGTAACAAATGTTTGTAACCAAATTGGGTGAAAATTTTATTGAGGGCATAACACTATTTAAAGGGCAATGTAAAGCTTGCAATTCTGAGTTTTATTTTGAGGAAAAAGAAGCCAAAGAATTGTATGAAAAAGGTGAAATCGGTCACTCAGAAGAAGAAATGCTTCGAGTTTCAATGGGTGAGCCTTGTTATAGATATGAGTTTGGAAAATACCCTCCTTATAAAGTGCCAATTCTTATAACACGTTGTCCTTGCTGTGATAAACTTGTGAAACTAGACCAAGTAACGTGTACACATGAAATATATGCTGAATTGAAAAATAAGCATAGAATTACATTAGAACGTCTTGCGGAATATAACGGAATATATCCTTTGAAATTTAAGTGTTCCAATAGTAGGCTGTCTGTTGATATGAAAAATAGGATTGAAAAGTCAAAAGCATTAGTAAAAGCATTAGCTGGATCGTGAAAAAAGTTGAAAGCAACTAAAAATATAAAACCAACATTTTATTAAGAAAAATAAGAGATAAAACAAAACGGAACGCTCAGATTAGCTACCTGAGTGAATATGATAATTGCAATTATCTTCCAATAAAGAACAAATTGGAGGATTTACAAATAGTGAAAACGGAAAAAATAACAGTAAACGAATTATTTAGTGGTATAGGCGCACAAATTTCAGCACTAGAAAGGCTTGGAATACCATTTGAAATAAAACATACATCTGACATAGACCATAATGCAGTTTTGGCATATGCTTCTATACATTGTGGACTTACAGAAGAACTAATAAATACATACGCTGAATATCCTACAAGAGAAGAAATGGCTAGGCAGCTTACAGAAATTAATCTTGGATATGACTTTCAGAAAAATAAGCCTTATAATTGGTACAGATTTGTAAATAGTAAATCAAAAGAGCTTGAAAAATATTGGCTTGCTAATAAACTTTCAAGGAATTTAGGTGACATTAGTAAACTCGAACATCTTGATTATGCTGATTTTTGGACATATTCATTTCCTTGCCAGAGCGTATCTGTCAGTGGCAAGCAAGAAGGTATTATAAAAGGTAAAACACGTTCGGGATTACTCTATGAAGTACAAAGACTACTTGAAAAAGCTGACAAAATGTTGGCTTTACCAAAATATCTAATGCTTGAAAATGTCAAAAATCTTGTGGGTAAAAAGTTTAAACCACAGTTTGATGAATGGGTGGCTTGGCTTGATGAACTTGGCTACAATACATATTGGAAAGTTTTAAATGCTAAAGATTATGGAGTTCCTCAGAATAGAGAAAGAGTCTTTGTAATAAGTGTTCGCAAAGATATTGATGATGGCAAATTTGAATTTCCGCAGCCTTTTGATAACGGAGTCAGACTTAAAGATGTACTTGAAGATAATGTAGACGAAAAGTATTATTTAAGTGAAGATATACAAAATAGACTTATCATTACTGACAAAACATTGACTAAGAATATTATTGGAACTACTAAACCTAGTTTTAGAACCATAGGACAACGTGATGTAGTGTATTCTGAAAATTCTATTATGGGTACTTTAGTTGCAACAGATTATAAACAGCCTAAACAAATTCTTGAAACTAATCGTTGTGTTAAAGTTGGAGACTTAAATTATTATCCATATGAAACATCGAACAGAGTTTATTCAAAAGAGGGAATAAGTCCAACATTGACTACAATGCAGGGTGGTAACACCGAACCTAAAATAGCAGAGCCAATAGCCTATGTGAAAGAAGCAACCAAGAAAGGCTATGCAGAAATTTATGAAGGTGACAGTGTAAATCTGGAGCAACCTAATTCTAAGACAAGAAGAGGTAGGGTCGGGAAAGGTTGTGCACAAACGTTGACTACAAGTTGTAACCAAGCTATAGTTGAACTCGAAACCAAAAGTTTTCGTGTTCGCAAATTAACCCCTAGAGAATGTTACAGGCTTATGGGATTTACTGATGAACAATTCGATAAATCACAAGCTTTTAGTTCTGATAGCCAACTTTATAAACAGACAGGTAACTCTATTGTGGTTGATGTACTTTATTACATATTTGGGAAGCTGTTTGAGGTTAATATTGAAACTAGAAAGGAAATAGAATGTTAAATAATGCTTGGAATACTCTCTTGAAATGTACATGGGTGGCTTGCTTTGACACTCATAACTTTCAGGAAGGAAAAGTATACGAAGTAAAAAATGGTAGACTAATAGACGGTCATGGTAGAAAAAGTTGTAATACATATGATAATGTTTACGATATTAATGACAGTTTTTATGCCAGATTTAAAGAAGTGAAGGGGTGAATAAAAACATGGCAAGTGAGATACGAAATGATTGTGTGGGTTGTACTGCTCTCGGACTTCCCTGTCGTCATTGTTACATGGGTCAAGATTATCGTGTTTTAATATGCGACAAGTGTGGAACTGAGGTTGATATGCTTTATATTATTGACAATGACTCGGAAGAACTTTGCAGCGAATGTGCCAAAGAAAAGGCTATTGAATATTTGTCAAATCATAATGTGAACGTTGACGATTTGTGCGAATACAACGATATTCCTTGCGAAAAAATGAACGGAGAAGATTATTATAACAAATATTGCTATTGTGACGATGAGGAATAAATACATATGAACAAAAAGAAAGACGAGACAACAAAACAAATAATGCAACTTATAGTTGCTATTTGCGTAATAGTTATTGGTTTTGGAGTTGTAAAAGTTGTTGGTATTAACGAAGATTACAGGTACAATTTTGAAAGAAACAAAGCCAAAAATTCAACAGTTAATACAATTACTACTACCACAAGCACTATAACTAAAAATACAAAAACTAGATCGGTAGAAAATAAAAAAAATACAGTAAAAACAAATACTAAATCTACTACAACCACCAAAGAAACAAGAGCTACAAAGCCGTATAGCCATAAAGTAACCGAAACTACAACGACAGTTACCAAGTCTGAAGCAGAGCCAGAAATAGAACTTGTTTCTTACGATATTCCAACAGGTGACACTTCATTTCACGGCTATATGAATTATGCTTGTATTACGGACATCAATTCTCTGCAATATCAGTTACAACTGAATTGTTGGACGGACAGTCAGGGAATACGCAGACAAGGTGACGATGTTTGTATTGCTTTAGGAAGTTATTACGGTACAGAAATAGGTACACGCTATCTAATTACAACCGACATGGGTAATTCGTTCACCGCTGTTTTAGCCGATTGTAAAGCTGATATTCATACTGACTATAATAATCAGTACCGAGATACAGGCAATGGTTTTAAGAACGTGGTTGAATTTATAGTTGATACATATGCACTTGACCCTGATGTTATGAGCAGTGGCAACATTGGTACTTATAGCAATTATTCTGGTAATATTGTATCAATTCAAAAAATTAATTAGAAAAGAGGTGAATTTAAAAATTGGCATACGACAAGAAAGCAGGAAAAAGAAAGCGTTTAGCTAGAGAGGAGGAAAATAGACAGCTAAAACGCTACAAGTCAGAGTGTAGAGAACTAGATACATATTTTATGAGTGAGGACGAACTCATTCAAGCCAAAGAAAGACAGAGGATAACGAAAGCTAGAAATAAAGCAATCGTACAAAGAGCTTATATGATTGCTATGGCAACAAATTAAACAAGTGAGAAAGGACAGATAGAAATGGCAACGGAGTATACAGCATATAAAATTAGATTTACTACAGTAAAAGAAGTACAGCAGTTTATTAGACTTGCGAACATGATTGACTATAATATAGACCTGAAGCAGAGTCATTATTGCGTAAATGCAAGTAGTATAGTGGGTATATTTGCACTTGACCTAGAAAATGAGGTAATAATGTTTGTGCCAACAGAACACGAAAAAAACGCAGAAAAAATGTTCGCAGAATTTATTATAAAGTAGAGGAAAGACGATGATAAAAATTGAAAATGTTGAAGTAATGGGTTGGGAGGCAGCCATCAGAGGTATGCGTAATCCTATGAACTCTTGGGAGAAGAGTGATAGTGGTACTTGTGGCTATCCTCATCATATTGGATGCGCTAATTGTCCGGATCATAAAATATGTAATCATCCTTTTCGTAATGACGGAGTCTTTAAATTAGGTAAAGCTGATTACGAACTCGTTATGAAACTCGTTAAGGCAGGTACAGACCACCGTAAGTTTATGCGTATGATTGCGGTGTATGCTGACATTACAGCACCACTGTATTGGTGGAAAGAATATGATACTTACAAGGTTGGTACTGTTGCAAATTCTTGTAGCACCATGCACAAGATCGCAGAGAAAGAGTTTACACTGGAGGATTTTTCTTGTGAACATCTCGACATCCGAACACGCAAGATTTTAGAAGAAATAATAAAAGCATTAAACGATTATAGAACATTGTATATTAATTATAATCCAAATGACTTTGAAATTAAAGGTTGTCCGAGTAAAAAAGACCTTTGGTGGCAGATGATACAGCTTCTCCCAAGTAGCTATAATCAAAAACGCACTGTCATGCTTAATTACGAGGTACTGGCAAATATTTATAAGTCTCGTAAAAACCATAAGCTTGATGAGTGGAGAACTTTTTGTGATTGGATTAAGGCATTGCCATATTCAGAATTGATAACAGGAGGCACAGATGAATAAACCATTATTTTGTATACTTGGAGCTTCGGCAAGTGGTAAATCAACACTTGTACAAATGCTTGAAAAAGAATTTAATATGAAGCAGATACCCTCTTACACAACTCGTTCTCCGAGATACGAGGGTGAAGCAGGTCATACATTTGTTTCAGAAAAGGAATTTAAGGCACTTAATGATATCGTGGCATATAACTACTATCTTAACAATCATTATGGAGTAACGGCAAGTCAGATTGACGATGATACATATAATCTTTACGTTGTAGACCAAACAGGGCTTAATGAACTCCGTAAAAAGTACAAAGGCAACAGAGAGATTTATTCTATTTTTATAGATTGCTCGTATATCAATCGGTACAAGCGTTTGTTTGGACGTTACCATAAAATGTACAAGAATTTTGATAAAGCACTTAAAGAAACCAGTAAACGTACAGAACAAGATAAAATAGAATTTAAAAACTGCAAATCATCTGTTGATTACGTTATCAATAATGATGAAAATATAAACACAGCTTATGAAAATCTAAAAAATTATGTGAAAAGAATTATAGCTAAGCAGGAGGGAGATAATGATACCGAAACCGAACATAATTAACAGAGAACATTATAATAGCATTGTTTACTTATCTCACCCATATGGTGGTAAGCAAGAAAATTTAAGTAAAATAAATGAGTGCCAAAGGTTGTTGACTATAATGCACCCTGAGAATTTATATCTTAATCCCATTGCAATGTTTGGTAGCCTTTACGATTGTACCACTTATGAGCAAGGGTTGAACATGACTCTGTTGTTACTTGAAGAACTTGCAGATGAAATGATTATTTGTTCAAAGGATTGGCAATTTTCCAAAGGTTGCTGTGCAGAGATCGAATATTGTAACAACAGACATATACCGTATAAAATTTATACTTTGGAGCAAATTAGAGATGAATACGAAAAATACAGAAAGGAACATGATAAGAATGGCTAATTTTATTATTGGTGCTTTGGTTGGGCTTGTACTTGGTTTTCTAATAGCCTATAGAACAGTAACCGAAATGTTGAACGAATTAGACGAGAATGATAAAGAGGAAAATGCCAATGGAACTGAAAGCAATGATAAGACCTAGACCGTGGCGTATTGGTGTAGATTGTGATAATGTCATTAATAATTTAGTAGAGAGCATTATTGATGTTTATAATAAGGACTATAATGATAATTTGTCCGTTGCCAATATAACTACCTATAATATGAGACAGTTCTTTAAAAATGTATCTCAGGACAAATTTTATGACTATTTCACGGATAAGAGGGTATGGGACAACATAAAAGTGCTTGAAAATTGTGTTGCTACATTGAAGAAATACCATGATTTAGGTTGTGAAATTTACATAGTAACAGCTACAGCCCCACAGAATATTTCTAGTAAGGCAGCTTGGTTACAAGAACAACTTCCATTTTTAAATATGTATGATAGCCTCATAGCCATAAAGAACAAGCAAATGCTTAGTGGAGATATTGATATTCTAATTGATGATTGCGTAGACAATTTAGTTGGTGGCTATTATCATAAAATTTTATTTGATTATCCATGGAATAGACTTGGGTTTGAGTCATATGAAAACAACGCTCATATGCTACACCAAAGATACCGTTGTAGGAATTGGAACGATATTGATAAGGCAATTAACATGATTATGAAAACTGATATGGGTACAGAAATAGAATTAGACTTAAAGCCAGAAAACATAGAGCGTATAGAAAGCGAACAAAAAATAGATTTTGTTTTAAGTGACAACAAGGAGTGATAAAATGTGCAAAATAGTAATTAAAAGAGATGGAACTAAAGTTAAGTTTGAAAGAGCAAAGATCGGTAAGGCAATTTTGAAAGCGTATAATGAAGTTTATCCTGATACATTGGATATAAATGCTGAACTTGCAAGCGACATATGTTGTGATGTGTGCAGAAAGCTTGAAGCCATGGCAGAAATTTCAGTAGAAGATATTCAGGACATAGTTGAAACAACGCTTATGGATTATGACAGAAATGTAGCAAAAGCCTATATTACATATAGATATAAACGTAGCCTTGTAAGACAAAGCAATACAACCGATAAAAGTATTCTTGAATTAATTGATGGTGTAAATGATTATTGGAATAACGAAAATTCAAATAAAAATGCAACACTCGCCACAACACAAAGAGATTACCTTGCAGGAATTACAAGTACGGATATTTCACAAAGATTTCTATTGCCATCAGATGTAGTTGAAGCACATAAGCAAGGCATTGTCCATTTCCATGATATGGACTATTTCGCAGAACATATAAGTAATTGTTGTCTTGTAAATCTTGAAGATATGTTGCAGAATGGTACAATGATTAATAAAGTCAAGATTGAAAAGCCACATAGACTTATTACGGCAACTACGATTGCAACGCAAATTATTACTGCTGTAGCAAGTTCTCAATATGGTGGTACAAGTATTACACTTACACATTTAGCCCCTTTCGTTAGAGATAGCTATATTTATCATCTAAATAAATATAAAGATCGTGGACTAGACTATGATAAATCTGTAGAATTTGCAAGACTTGATACAAAAAAAGAAATTGAAGATAGTGTTCAAACTTTTAATTATCAAATTAACAGTATGTCAACCACTAATGGGCAAACACCATTTTTAACTGTATTCATGTACCTTGGTGAAACAAATGAATACAAAGAAGAATTGGCAGCTTTAATTAAGGAATTTATTAAGCAACGTATTCTTGGCTTGAAAAATGAAAATGGTGTTTATGTTACACCTGCTTTTCCTAAACTTATTTACGTTCTTGAAGAGGACAATATAAGAAAAGGCTCAAAATATTGGGACATTACTATTGAAGCCGCAAAGTGTACTGCTAAAAGATTAGTGCCAGATTACATAAGTGAAAAGAAAATGAAGGAACTAAAAGAGGGTAATTGCTTCCCATCAATGGGGTGCAGAAGCTTTTTAGCTCCATACAAAGATGAAAATGATAATTACAAATTCTATGGTAGATTTAATCAGGGCGTTGTTACGATAAACCTTGTTGATGTTGCCCTATCATCAAATAGAGATGTAAATAAATTTTGGCAGCTATTTGAAGAAAGAACAGAATTGTGTCACAAGGCTTTACGTTGCAGGCATGAAAGACTCAAAGGAACTTTATCAGATGTTGCACCAATTCTGTGGCAAGATGGTGCGTTTACTAGACTAAAGAAAGGCGAAAAAATAGATAAATATCTTTATGGTGGTTATTCATCTATTTCACTTGGTTATGCAGGTCTTTATGAATGTGTAAAATACATGACAGGTCATAGTCATACAGACAACAGTGTGGGTGAAAAATTTGGTCTCGAAGTAATGGAAAGACTTAATAAAAAATGCGAACAATGGAAAAGTGCAGAAAATATTGGCTATTCATTATATGGCAGCCCAATAGAATCCACAACATACAAATTTGCAAAATGTCTTAAAAAACGTTTTGGTATTATTGAGGGTATTACAGATAGAGATTATATAACAAATTCTTATCACGTTCCTGTTTTTGAAAAAATCAACCCATTTAAGAAATTGGCTATTGAAAGTAAATTTCAATCACTAAGTCTAGGCGGTGCGATCAGTTATGTAGAATGTGCTGATTTGCAAAATAATATTCCTGCTATTCTTGAAGTAATTAAGTTTATTTATGACAACATTATGTATGCCGAACTTAATACAAAAAGCGATTATTGTCAAGTATGCGGATATGACGGAGAAATCAAAATCATTGATAACAATAATAAGCTGATTTGGGAGTGTCCTAATTGTGGCAATAGAGATACAAATAAAATGAATGTTGCTAGGCGTACTTGTGGATTGACTTAACAATATAGTCCACGTTAAATAGGTTAAACTGCGGAGAACTCCCCATAATCCTAATTCACCACAACGGAATTGGAAACGATAAACGTGACGGTGGTGCGAATTTAAAATTCAATAGTCCGACAGGATAGAAACCATAAAAAGTAATTAGGGTAGGGACAATCGAGTGTGCAAGTCACTCAAACGCATCGAAGCTCCTTAACACATAATGGTGAAGGAGAACGTTCAACGACTATAATACCTATTGATAATATTAAATTGTTTATAATAAAACGAATAATAATATTGTTAAATTGTATAGTCTACTCCCCTCATAAATATCGGGAAACCGAGGGTAAAAAAGGATATTGGTAGCAATTTTTGGAATCAAGGCAGAACTCAAGAAATTAAACAGAGGTATGTTCACCTTGATAACCATAATATAGGAGAATAAACAATGAGATATGCTAGTATAAGACAAATGGATATTAGCAATGGAGAAGGCATTGGGGTCGCTTTGTTTGTACAAGGCTGTCATTTTCACTGTTTTAATTGCTTTAATCCTAGCACTTGGGACTTTAATGGTGGCAAAGAGTTTGACTTATATGAATACGATACTCTCATAAAAGCCGTTAAACAACCTTTCATACAGCGTGTATCATTTCTTGGTGGAGAACCACTTTGCCCTGAAAATCGTGCATATGTAACAAACATATCTAATATGATAACAGCACTTTGTCCTACAAAAACACAATGGTTGTACACAGGATATAAGTGGGAAGAAATTAAAGACTTGCCTATTATGAAATATCTTGATGTAGTCATTGACGGTCAATACGAAGATGACAAACGTGACATAACATTAAAATGGCGAGGGTCAAGCAATCAGAGGGTCATTGATGTGCAAGAAAGCCTAAAGCAAAACAAAGTAGTATTGTGGTGCGATTAACCACACAAAACAAAAATAAAAGGGTTTACATATAAGCAAACCCTTTGACATCAAATAAGTCATTAGCCACCATAGAAATTATAATGTGTTCAATATTATGTTTCTGAATGGTGGCGACTAATGACTCTATTAATTATAACATAAAGCAAAAGAAAAGTAAAGGAGATAAAATGATAACAACAGTAAAATTTGCAAAGACAAAACCAAACGCAATTATACCAACCAAAAGACTAGAAGATGCAGGCTATGACGTTTATCCTTGTTTTGATGAAGATTACATAATAATAAAACCACATACTACGGTTATAATACCGACAGGCATAGCTTCAGCTTGTGATACAGATTACTGTTTCGTATTGCACGAGAGAAGTTCAACAGGCACTAAGGGCATGGCACAGAGGTGTGGAATAATCGACAGTGGCTATCGTGGTGAGTGGGGTGTTCCAATTGCTAATACAAATGACGTACCGATAGTTATTTGCAAGAAAGAGTCTATTACTGACTTTAACGATTTTGCTAGTATTTTGTTATTCTCATATGGAGAAGCTAATTACATTTTATACCCATATGAAAAAGCCATTTGTCAGGCTCTTGTACTTCCTGTTCCAGAAGTTGAGATAGAAGAATATACATACGAGGAGCTTAAAGCCATTCCGTCAGAAAGGGGTACAGGTCGCCTTGGTAGTAGTGGGAAGTAAGATTATGAATAAAAAAATGAAAAAAAGCAAAACAGCTTTGGTAACAAAAGGTAAAAAGAAAATACCAATAAATATCATTATACATAATCCAAACAACATGGATAAATTCAATGATTATTATTCATCTGTTATTATTGATACGATAAAAAAAATAGCATAAATATAAAGGTGTCCGACAATGGCAAATATTGTCGGACACCTTTATATTTATTGACTTTTTTCAGAAAATATGCTATGATAAAAGACTATCTACAAAAAGGAGACATATAAATGAGAATAGCAATATATTCAAGAAAATCAAAATTTACAGGCAAAGGTGAAAGTATTGGAAATCAAGTTGAAATGTGTCGAGATTATATCGCTACAAATTATAATGGCGAAGAACATTCCATACAAGTATTTGAAGATGAAGGCTTTAGCGGTAAAAATCTTGACCGACCACAATTTAAAAAAATGATAGAAATAGAAAATGTCATACCATTTGATTTAATAGTTGTGTATAGATTAGACAGAATTAGCCGTAATGTAGGCGACTTTGCTTCTTTAATTGAAAAGCTAAATAAAAAGAATACGTCATTTGTATGCGTAAAAGAACATTTTGATACAGGTAACTCTATGGGACGTGCAATGATGAACATAGCTGCGGTTTTTGCACAGTTAGAAAGAGAAACTATAGCAGAGCGTATTAAAGATAATATGTATCTTTTGGCAAAAGAAGGTCATTGGCTCGGAGGAACGACACCATTAGGCTATAAATCCATTGAAGTTACAAATGGTAAAAGGACACATTTTGAACTTATCATTGATGAAAGTCAAATAGATTTGGTAAATATAATTTTCAGTAAATATAAACAGCTTGGTAGCATTAACGGAGTAGAAACATATTTGTTTGTGAATGGTTATAAAACTCAAAAAAATAACTATTGGCATAAATCTAATGTAAAACGCATTTTAACCAATCCAATCTACTGCATTGCGGATATTGATAGCCTAAATTATTTCACTGAGTTAGGCTGTAATGTTTGTTTCACACTTGACGATTGCAATGGCAAGAAAGGCATTTATCCGTATAATAGGTTTTCAGGACAAAAAAGAGAAATGCAATCATATGATCGATGGATTATTACTATATCAGAACACCAAGGAATTTTGGCAGGCAAAGAATGGGTGGCTATTCAGCAACAATTAAAGGCAAATTCAAAAGATGGTTTCGGTGGGAAAGCAAACGAAAGACGTTCCACTAGCAATACTTCACTTTTATCGGGTGTACTGTTCTGTTCATGCGGAGCTTATATGCGACCAAAAAAATATCCATCAGGAAATACCTTTTATATTTGTGAAAACAAAATGGATAAAAAAATAACTGAGTGCAATAATTCTAACATCAATGCAGACGAATTAGATAAAATAGTTTTAAACGAGTTATTTTCTTTCGATATAAAAGACGGAGTTGTTGATTCACAAATTCAAAATTTAAAAGAACAAATTATAAATATTGACAATGATTTGCAGAAACAAATTGGACGTTTAAAAAAGCAAATAGAAGCCAATAAGAACACGGTGAATAAATTTATGAATATCGTGGCTCTATCTATTGAAAATGATACGCCAGAACAAGTGGTTGAAGTTTACAATCAGAAAATAAATGAGTTATTAAATCAAAATAAAATAACTCAAAAAAGAATTGACGAGTTGCAAGATACCAATATTGTTCAAGCAAAGATGAATGATAGGTTAAACAGCTTAACAGATGCTATGGCATATCTTAAAGAAAATTTTGACAAATTAACCATTGTAGAAAAAAGAGGGTTTGTTAAAGAGATAGTTGATAGGATAGTTTGGGACGGCAATAATATCAATATTTTTATTAAAGGTATTTCAGAATTATCAGAATAAGCCAATTGAAATACCTAAAAAAATCATTTCCGTCATGTGTCAACAGCAGTTGCAGTTGAAGAGGCTATGAAGTAAGGTTTTAAACCACTTCACAAGTCTTGTAATGTGGACAACGATAAGACTTCGTGTTCAAAAGAATATCAGTAAGGCGTTAGATTTTGTTCTAACGCCTTATTTTTATGCAAAAAAAGACCTCCCCATGCTGTAAGAAAGGTCTGACGACCAAACTAAAGCGCAGGAAGGTCAATATCACAAATACAAGCTAAAAAAACTGCATAACTCCCATATTAAAAGAACTTTGCAATATCCTCAACAGCTCTCCTTTTAGGTCTGGCAGGGGCTTCTGCAGGATAGCCAACGGCTATAACTGATACTACGATCTCGCTTTCAGGTATTTCAAGCACCTCACGAAGCTTTTCTCCGTCCCTGATGCCCATTACAAGCGAGCCTAAGCCAAGCTCAGCCGCTTTGAGAAGAAGTATCTCATTGTGCAGACCAAGATCGTAAAAACCCCAGCCATTGCCGACTTCATTATCAGGATCACCCTCTTTGTCAAAACCTGCTCTTGTGTGTACAAAAGTCGTTACAAGAAGCGCCGCATTTTCAGACCTTTCTCTGTTAAATCCAGGCAAGCACTCCTCTCTTACCCTCTTTGTCATCTCGTCACTGAGAACGCAGTAATACCTTGCAGTTTCAGAGTTTTTCCACGATGGTGCTTCTGTTGCGGCAGATATGAGCGTTTCTATCTGCTCTTTTGTTACCTTTTTACTGCCGTCATATTTTCTTATGCTTCTTCTGCTTTCAATAAGCTTCTGAAATTCCATTTATATCTCTCCTTGTCAAAATGTGAGGCTCACGCCTATTTCAGATACAATTATAACATATCACTTCCACCATTTCAAGTAGCAAAAGCCCTTGAAATATTCATATTATTGTGATACAATAACGTAAAGACAATATGGGGGTGCAGACTATGAGCTTTGTAAAATTCGAGAACGTTTATAAAAGATACAAAATGGGCGAGATAACCATAAATGCCGCAGACGGTGTTTCATTTGAGATAGAAAAAGGCGAATTTGCTGTTATAGTAGGCGCAAGCGGTGCAGGAAAAACTACTATACTTAATATGCTCGGCGGCATGGATACCTGCGACGAGGGCAAGATCCTTGTTGACGGCAAGGACATTGCCACTTTTAATAAAAAGCAGCTCACAACATACCGCAGATATGACATAGGCTTTGTTTTTCAATTCTATAACCTTGTGAATAATCTTACAGCTAAGGAAAATGTAGAGCTTGCCACACAGATATGCGCACATGCCTCACAGCCTGAAGAAGTGCTGAAAAAAGTGGGACTTGAGGACAGAATGAACAACTTCCCTTCACAGCTTTCAGGCGGCGAGCAGCAGCGTGTTTCTATCGCACGAGCACTTGCCAAAAATCCTAAACTTCTTCTTTGCGATGAGCCGACCGGTGCGTTGGACTACAACACAGGTAAAAATATCCTCAGACTTTTGCAGGATACCTGCCGAAATGACGGTGTGACAGTTATAGTCATCACACACAACTCCGCTATCGCACCAATGGCTGACAGAGTTATAACCGTCAAAAACAGCAAGGTAGACAAAGTTGAGATAAACAAAGATCCTGTTGACGTTTCTACTATCGAATGGTAACGGAGAAATATATGAAAATTCTTTCACCTGTCAAATACGAATATGGCAATCTGAAAATAGGCGGAGGCGGCTTTGTGACAGGTATCACTTTTCACCCCACCGACAGCAGAACGCTGTATATCCGCACTGACATAGGCGGTATCTACCGCTATGACTTTGATAAACAAACTTGGGCGTATCTGGCAGACAAAGTTACCGCAGACGACCCTGCACAGACCTATCCCCTTGCAATAGCCCTTGATGAAAATGACCCCAATAAGCTGTTTTTCACATGCGGAGATAAACGTTCAAATTATATCTGCATATCTGATGACAAGGGAGAAAATATAATACAAAAGGCACTGCCATGTAGCGTTCACGGAAACGAAGTTGGCAGAGCCACAGGTGACAGACTTATTTACAAAAGCGGCAGGCTGTATTTCGGCTCTCAGACCGCAGGAATTATCTATTCTGAGGATATGGGCGAAAGCTGGCAAAGCATAGACCTGTTTGGTGAGAAAAACATCTCGCTTATATGGACAGACAGCGAGGGCAAACTTTTTATCGCAGGCTGTTCAGGTGAAGCAAACTCCCCTGACGGTGTAACAAGAGGTCACACTCTGTATTGCTCCACAGACGGCTTGAAAAGCTTCGTTCCCCTCACCGCCCCCGACCCTGTGAAATACGAAAACTCCTCCTATTATGGCTTCGTGCCACAGCGTATCACCAGCGACAGCAGATATATATACATCACCTTTGCTTCAAGCGGAGAAGTATTTTACGGTGGCATGGGTGCTTATGCTTGCGACACAGGCTCGCTTTCAGGCGGCAAGGTATATAGATACCGCATCGAAAATGGAGTTACTGTTTTTGACAAAGACATCACCCCCGAGGACCATATCCCATGCGGCTACAGCGGAATATGTTCCAACGGCAAAATGCTCTTGCTATCAACTGTCTGCCGAAAAAATGGCGGAGATATGATCTATACAAGCACCGACAGCGGTGAAAGCTGGAAGATAATAATGAATGGTCTTGAATATAGCCGCTTCGATTGGAATATCCCATACATGAAACCACGATACAACGGAGGCGGAAACTGTGTCCACTGGATAAGCGACATAAAGCTTTCACCTTTTGACAGCGACACAGCCTTGTTCAACACAGGAACAGGTCTGTTCATGATAACAGGTCTTGCAAGCGGAGATGTGCTTGTCAAACCATTCTGCGAGGGCATAGAGGAAACTGTTCACCTTAATGTATACACCACTCCCCATGGCAGGAATCGCATTATAGATATCATTGGCGACCTTGGTGGCTTTGCCTTTGAAGATTATGACAGTGAGTGCGAAAATTCCTTTGCAAACGAAAATGGCGACCGCTACATCACCTGCCTTAATGCTGATCTCACCCTCAGCGACCCCGAATACATCGTCGCAACTCCCCGTGGCAACTGGACAGGCAAAACAAAAGGTGGTCTGATCTTATCCAAAGATTGCGGTTCAACGTGGGAAAGACTTCCCATGCCCCGTGGGCTTTCTGAGTTTATAGACAAAAAGCTTGACAACATCGAAAAGCCTAATGTAGACTCAGGTTGGACAGCGATATCTGCCGACGGCAAACGCATAATGTGGGCTGTTGCAGGCGGCAGAGGCTTTTCTAACAAGGCTGTCTGCTATACCGACGATGAGGGCAAAACATGGCAAAAGTCCATTTTTACAGACAGCAGCGGAAACTCTGCAGATGAACACAACGTAAAAATATTCTCGGACTATTACAACAACGATCTTTTCTTCGCCATAGCAGAAAGAGAAAATCTGGGGCTTTACATCAGCCGTGACAAAGGTGCAACTTTCAGAGAAGTGTCCATAAAAACGGACATAAAGTGTCCACGATACGCTCACTATCAGCTTTCAAGACAGCCAGATAAAAGCGGAGTATTCTGGCTTGCAAATGGCATAAAGGGACTTTACCGCTTTGAGATAAAAAGCGACAGCGTGCAGATAAGCGATATTCTCCCTGAGGACAGGATAAACTGCATAGGCTTTGGAAAAGGACTTGAAGAAACTCCTGCAATGTATGTCACAGGAAATATCAGCGGCGAATACGGCTTTTATATTTCTGATGATCTTGGCGAAAGCTTCGCACGTATAAATACCGATAGACAGCAATACGGCGTTATACACTCAATATGCGGAGATATGCGCGAACACGGCGTTTTCTGCCTTGCCACAGGCTCTCACGGACTTATGTTCGGCAGGCAAAAAAGCCTTGCAAAGCCGTGAAAAATGTGGTATAATCAAAGTAACATAATTGAAAGGAAGTTCAATATGACCTACAAGGAAGAATTTATAAAATTTATGGTAGACAGCGGAGTTCTCACATTTGGCGACTTCACTCTTAAAAGCGGCAGAAAAGCTCCGTATTTCATCAACTGCGGAAACTATAAAACAGGTGAACAGCTCGCAAAGCTGGGCGGCTTTTATGCTGACTGCATAGCTGACAACAAAATACCTGTTGAAACACTTTTCGGACCTGCATATAAGGGTATCCCTCTTGCTGTTTCAGCCGTTATCGCGCTTGCAACAAAGTATGGCATTGACGTTTCTTACTGCTTTGACAGAAAAGAGGCTAAAGACCACGGCGAGGGCGGAATGTTCGTCGGCAAAAAGCTTGCAGACGGTGAAAAGGTAATAATCATCGACGATGTTATGACATCAGGAAAGGCTCTCAGAGAGTCAATGCCAAAGCTCAAAAGTGCCGCAGACGTAAACGTAACAGGCATGGTGATAACAGTTGACAGAATGGAAAAGGCACTGGATACCGACCTTTCAGCTGTTGAACAGGCTTATAAAGACTTTGGCGTAAAGGTATACTCTATCGTAAACATCAACGATATCATCAAGGCTATTCAGGACGGTGTTGTTGAGGGCAAAGAGTATCTTGACAAAATGCTGGAATACCGTGCAGCATACGGAGTTGACCACGAATAATAAGCCTGCTTTGAGGAAAATTTAAGGTTGTTTTAAAGTTACAAATTGAAATAATTTGTAACAGTATTGTAGTGAAATGTAACTTGTCTGTTCTTGAAGTTACAGCCCCTAAAGGCTATAATATGTAATGTAGAACAGAGAAAGAAAAAAGAATGTAAACACTAAGATCAAACTCTTAGCTCGTTTCATCCTCTCCAAAATTTTTACACAAGCAAAGGGCAGCCGATGGGTTGCCTTTTTGTTTTGTCGAAACGAGCAGGATAAATGTAAAAAAAGTGTTAAGTGCTTGACAAGTGACGTATATAATGGTATAATAATAAAGCTGATTTGTTCAGCATATTGATAAATACTACATAGAACTACTGTCTAAACTGAAATGATGGGCTTCTATGAGTCATAATTTTAGTTTGGAAGGAGGAAGTCAAATGAGAGAAGGAATTCACCCAAAGTATGAGGAAACAACAATTACTTGCGCATGCGGTAATGTTATCCATACTCGTTCTACAAAGAAGGATATCAAGGTTGAAATTTGTTCTAAGTGCCACCCATTCTACACAGGTAAGCAGAAGCTCGTAGATACAGGCGGACGTGTTGACAGATTCAAGAAGAGATTTAATCTTGACTAATTTTCAAAGGGAACGGATAATTCCGTTCCTTTTTTCTTTTATATGAGGAAACCAAATGGGATATACAACAATCTATGAGGAAGCTCAGGCGAGCTTTACGGAGAAAAAGTCCGAATTTATCGGGCATATCGCCCCTGTCAGCACCGCTGATGAGGCTGTCGCATTTATAAACAGGATAAAAGCCGAAAACCGCAAGGCTAGGCACAACGTCTATGCCTATGTGTTGAGAGAGGGTAATGTTTCACGATACAGCGACGACGGCGAGCCACAGGGTACAGGCGGAGTGCCTGTGCTTGATGTAATAAACAAATCTGGGCTTACGGACGTTTGTGTGGTGGTGACACGATATTTCGGTGGAATACTTTTGGGGGCAAGCGGTCTTACAAGAGCTTATTCTCAGGGTTGTTCAATGGCGGTGAACGCTGCAAGAAAAATGAAAATGTGTGAGTGTTCAAGAATATCCTTTTCCTGCGACTATACACTTTATGGCAAGGTCAGCTATGCGCTGCCTGAATATGGCGTGATAATGGAAAAAGAGGACTTTGCCGATTCTGTAAATCTTGCGTTTCTTGTGAAGTCTGAATTTTCAGACAAGCTGAAAAAACAGCTTACGGATATATCCTGCGGCAAGCTTGAATTGTCAGAAGAAACAAATCTTCTCGCTGATTTTGCGTGAAGTTTGTGCGATTATACAAAAACATTCAGCCTTTATGTAAAAATAAAGGCTTTTTTGAACTATTATAGTATATATTATATAGAGTTAGTATGTTTTATATACTGTAAGGGGGAATTTTTGTGCTGCCGAGAGAACAAACCGAGTTGTTTGAAAAACAATTTCTGAGCGAAAACGCCTGCTTGTCTGTTGATTCAAAAGGGCGTAAAAAGCCTTGCGAACCTTGTCCGCTGAGGACGTGTTTCCAGCGTGACCGTGACAGGATACTTCACTGCAACTCTTTCAGACGGCTGAAGCATAAAACTCAAGTCTATCTGTCCCCTGCAGGCGACCATTACAGAACACGACTTACTCATACCCTTGAGGTAAGTCAGATCGCACGAACTATCTCACGGGCTTTGCGGCTCAATGAAGATCTCACCGAAGCTATCGCACTGGGTCATGACCTTGGTCATACGCCTTTTGGTCATGCAGGAGAAAGGGCTCTCAACGAGCTTAGCCCTGACGGCTTTCATCACTATGAGCAAAGCCTGCGTGTAGTGGATATTTTGGAAAAAGACGGCAAGGGTCTCGACCTCACAGAAGAAGTCCGTGACGGAATATTAAAGCACACTAACATGATAGCCGACACGAAAGAGGGCTATGTTGTGCGATTTGCAGACGTTATCGCCTATATAAATCACGATATCGACGATTCCGTTCGTGCAGGCATTATGACCGAGGAGGATATCCCGAAAAACATCACAAAGGTTCTTGGCGGATCCAAGTCTAAGAGGATAACCACTCTTGTGACCTCGCTTATCAAGGGCGGAGCTGAAAGCCTGCATATGGACGACGAAGTGAGTGACGCCTACACTGCACTGCATAGATTTATGTTTGACTTTGTGTACACAAATCCAAAGTGCAAATCAGAAGAAGTCAAGGCTAAAGACATGATAGCAAAGCTCTATGACTACTATGTTCATCATATCGAAAAGCTGCCTGCCTTTTATATGAATCTCGCCTATCAGTTCGGAATTGACCGTGCTATCTGCGATTACATATCAGGCATGACAGACGGCTTTGCCATTGAGACCTTTAAAAATCTGTTTATCCCATTGGGGTGGACAAAGTATTAGCACATACCCAAGGAGGAAGAAATTTGCCGCTGCCTATAGATTTTATAGAAAGACTTAAAGCTGCCAACCCTATCGCAGAGGTCATGAGCAGCTACGTCACCCTCAAAAGAACAGGCAGAGATTATGTTTGCCTCTGCCCTTTTCACAACGAAAAAACCCCGTCCTGCCATATTCACCCTGACAAAGAGTATTTTCACTGCTTTGGCTGCGGAGCAGGCGGAGATGTTATCACTTTTACAATGAAGTACAATAATCTGGACTATTGGGAAGCTGTCAAGCTCCTTGCAGAACGTGGCGGAGTGCCGCTTCCGGAGGATAACGGCTATGACAGCAAGCGCACCGATACCAGAAAGCGCTTCTATGAAATGAATAAAACAGCCGCAAGGTTTTTCTATCATCAGCTAAAGACACCACAGGGCAAGGAATGTCTTGACTATCTTATAAACAAACGTAAGCTCAGTATTGAAACCATAAAGAAATATGGCATGGGCTTTGCTCCAAACAGTTGGTCTGCCTTGAAAAGCTATATGCTCTCTGAGGGCTTCACCGAGGAAGAATTGGAGCAAGGCTCGCTTATCTCACGTTCACAGAAGAATACCCGAAATACGTTCGATTTCTTCGTAAATCGTGCAATGTTCCCTTTTATCGACCTTGCAGGTCATATAGTGGGCTTTGGCGGAAGAGCGCTCACACCTGACGATAAGAGAAAATACCTTAACTCAAAAGATACCCTTGTGTATTCAAAAAACAGATTTCTTTTCTCCATGAACTTCGCCAAAAACGCCGCAGTGAAAGATAAGACCATTCTTCTGTGCGAGGGTAACCTTGACGTAATTTCCCTTAATCAGGCAGGCTTTGAGAATGCCGTAGCTTCCTGCGGAACTGCGCTCACCCCTGAGCAGGCGAAGATAATATCCAACTATGCAGACAACGTTGTCATATGCTATGACGCAGATGGCGCAGGTCAGAAAGCCACAACGAGAGCAATAAAAATTCTAGGTGAAACTGGCCTCAAGACCACCGTTATAAAAATGAACGGTGCAAAAGACCCTGATGAGTACATAAACAAATTCGGAGCAGACCACTTTCGCCATTTGCTGAAAAAATCAGACGGTGCAATAGAGTTTGAGCTAGACAAATGCAAAGACGGCATTGATATCGACACTGATATAGGCAGGATAGATTATCTCAAAAAAGCCTATAAAGTCCTTGCGGATATAAGCTCCCCTACTGAGCGTGAGATATACGCAAAAAAGGTGGCGGCTGAACAGAATGTGAGCATCACAACTGTCAACGCAGAACTTAATGCTATACTTAAAAACCGTCGCTATCAGTATAGCAAAAAGGAATGGACTCGCACTATAACCTTCGCTGACAAGCGTGACACCATAAACCCCGAAGCCAATGAACACAGACGAGAATCCGCCGCCGAAGCGGGTATCATATATTATCTCTACAATAATCATGACGCCTGCGGAGATGTTCTCAAAAGGCTTCCGCCCGACAAATTCGTTACCAGCTTCAATAAGCGTGTTTACGAAAGCCTGACGAGCAAGATAACCGATTTGCAGGATTGCTCTGTATCATCTTTTAATGGTGAATTTTCACCCGAGGAAGTGGGTAAGATAACGGAGATACTGGAAAAATACAGCGAACTGGGCATTGACGCCAAGGTCGCTGAGGATTATATAAATGTGCTTTTAAACTACAAGCCGAAGGAGAAACAGGAGGATATATCCGACGATGACTTCTTCAAAAAGTTTGAAGAAATGCGCAAAAAGAATTAGCAAAGATCAACCGATGTAAAAATTGAGATTGGAGTGTTTGAAATGACAGACAAGAAACAGATACTTGATAACCTTATGGAACACGGCAAAACTACAGGCAAGCTCACTACAAAAGAGATAACTGACGCTCTTGAAAAGCTCGACTATGACGTCGAGCAAATGGACAGCTTCTATGATAGTTGTGCCGCAAATAACATTGAGATAATTGATGATATCATCACCGACGACAGCCTTGACATGGTAAACCCAGAAGACGATCTGGATCAGGACGGCGTTGATATTTCCCTTTCAACCGACGGGATCGCTATCGACGACCCAGTTAAGATCTACCTTAAGGAAATAGGCAGAGTGCCGCTTCTTACCTCCGAGGAGGAGATACAACTTGCAGAAAAGATGTCTAGCGGCAATGAAAAGGACGCTAAAAAAGCAAGAAAAAGACTTGCAGAAGCAAACCTCAGACTTGTTGTTTCTATCGCAAAGAAATATGTGGGCAGAGGAATGAGCTTCCTTGACCTTATCCAGGAAGGCAACATGGGTCTTATTAAAGCCGTTGAAAAATTCGACTATACAAAGGGCTTCAAATTCTCCACATATGCCACATGGTGGATAAGACAGGCTATAACAAGAGCGATCGCCGATCAGGCAAGAACTATCAGAATACCTGTACACATGGTAGAAACTATCACAAAGGTAAAGAAAGTATCCTCACAGCTTCTCCACAAGAACGGTCATGATCCGTCACCTGAGGAAATAGCAAAAGAGCTTGATATGAGCGTTGAAAGAGTAAGAGAGATAATGCGTATCGCTCAGGACCCTGTTTCTCTTGAAACACCTATCGGTGAGGAGGAGGACTCACATCTTGGCGACTTTATCCCTGATGATGACGCTCCGGCTCCGGCAGAAGCCGCTTCACTTGTGCTTCTTAAAGAGCAGATAAATCAGGTGCTTTCTACTCTTACAGAGAGAGAAGAGAAGGTGCTCAGACTGCGTTTCGGTCTTGAGGACGGACGTTCAAGAACTCTTGAAGAAGTAGGTCAGCAGTTCAACGTTACCCGTGAGAGAATACGTCAGATAGAGGCAAAGGCTCTCAGAAAGCTCCGTCACCCTAACAGGAGCAACAAGGTAAGAGATTATCTTGACTAAGTTTCGGAGGAAATAAATGTTTATAACACTTGAGGCGGATTACGCAGTAAGAATAGTATCCGTTCTATGCCGCGAAAAAGACAAAATGGACGCAAAAACCATATCCAATGATGCCTGCGTTACACTTCGATTTGCGCTGAAGATACTGAGAAAACTTGTTGCGGCTGATATAGTGAAGTCATATAAAGGCACGCAGGGGGGCTATATCATAAATAAAGACCCTGCACAGCTTACCTTGAAAGACGTTCTTGAAGCCATAGAGGGTACATATTATTTTTCAAGATGTCTTTCCCCAGACTGCACCTGCAACAGAGGTGCAGACGGTATCTGCTGTTATCAGAAGGCTTTTAACGAGATATCTGAAATGGTAAGGAACAAGCTTGACACATATACCTTTGCGGAGCTTATCGCAAATTCTGAGGAATTTAACCGAGAGGATACTGCTAATGAAACGCAGCAAGAAATTCAAGCTTGACAAGGAAGCTATAAACAAAATAGACAGCGAGTATGACGATCGTGACCTTTCAAACTACACAAATTACGAGGTCTACGAGGAAGAAAAGCCGCGTCACAGATTTCTGAAAAAGCTCGTAAAACGGCTGATAATACTGTGTGCAGTTGTGCTTGTGATAAACCTTGCGGTGCTTTTGTATACAGGCAGACTGTGGTTCAATGAGCCGAAAAAGCGTGACTATCCAATAAGAGGACCTGTTGTAACAGAGTCAATGGGCGAGATACGCTGGAAGAGTTTTGCTAAGCAGAATATCCAGACCGCCTATATAAGAGCCACCAAAGGCACTACCTTTGAAGACGGTGCGTTCCGTGACAACTGGAACGGCTCAAAGGACACTGATATATCAGTGGGAGCATATCATGTGCTTGAGCTTGATACTGACGGCACTAAGCAGGCAGAGCATTTCATAAATGCTGTGGGCGAGGATCTAAGCGGCAGGCTTATCCCTGCAGTGGAGGTAAGACTGAGAGGACTTTACAGACTTTTGCCCCCCGACTATTACGAAGCCGCAGATAACCTTGCAGACTTCTGCGACAGGATAGAAAAGCAATACGGCGTAAGACCTGTCATATACTGCACAGAACGGACGTACAAAAACATCGTTGCTTCAGACAGCAGATTTAACAAGGACAAGATATGGTATGAGAGCCTGTTTTCAAAGCCTGACGAGGATATGGATTGGACGTTTTGGACTTATACCAACCGTGTAAAATTCTCATTCTATGAAAGCGGCGAATATCTTCACATGACGGTATTTAATGGCAGCGAAGATGATTTCAAAAAGCTTATAATATAAAAAAGCGTGTATGTTTTTTTGCATACACGCTTTTTCTATCACATAAAATAAAAACAGGACAAACACTTCCATGCCCGTCCTGTCTGTTTCATAATATTACTACAAATATGTAATTACTTAGCTTCACCCTTGAGCTCTGCCATACAAGCTGCACAAATTGTCTTGCCCTTGTATTCAACGCACTCTTCACCGCTTCCGCAGAAGATACAAGTTCTCTGGAACTTCTTCAGAATGATCTTGTCATCATCTGTATAGATCTCGATAGCGTCCTTAACAGCAAGGTCGTAGGTTCTTCTGAGCTCGATAGGAAGAACTATTCTTCCAAGCTCGTCAACTTTTCTTACAATTCCTGTAGATTTCATAAAATCAATCCCCTTTAAATTAATTTGAAACACAAAAATAGTATTTCATTTAACATAAATCTTATGATAAACATATTATAACAAACATAATTACATTTGTCAAGCGTTATCACCAAAATTTCACACTTATTGTCAAAGTTTTTTATATATTAACTTAATATGAATACTAACTGAAAGGAGTGTTAATTATATTAAGCGTAATAATTGTGATATTGTCCCTATCCGCCTTGTTATGCGGTTTTCTTAAAGGCGACATGACAGCAGTATCAGTGGCTTCTCTTGAAGGCTGTAACAAAGCGGTGGAGCTTGTCATATACCTGAGTGGCTCGATGTGTCTTTGGGGCGGACTTATGAAGATATGTGAAAAGGCTGGCATAACAGCGGTCATTGCCCGTATGCTATCCCCTGTCACAAGGCTACTATTCAGAGATGCCACACACTGCCCTGAGGTCATGAATGCCGTGACAATGAACCTGACCGCAAACCTTTTAGGATTAGGCAATGCCGCCACACCCTCAGGCATAGCCACAGTGAAAGCCATGCAGAAGCTTCCGCCTGCGGCACGAAAGAAGTGCATTTCTATGCTTGTGGTGCTTAACACGGCTTCCATTCAGCTTATCCCCTCCACCATTGCGGCAATGCGCCTTGAACACGGTGCAGTATCCCCCTTTGACGTAACGCCTGCTATCATTTTCTCCTCCCTTATCTCCGTGACCGCAGGCTGTCTTATGGTCTATGCCCTCAACCTCAGAAAGGACGAACGCCATGAATTTCGGTGACATTTTCGTGCCTGCGCTTATGGTTTTTATACTTTGCTATGGGCTTGTGAAAAAGGTGGATATAGTGAACGTGTTCTGCGAGGGTGCGACTGAAAACCTCAAAATCGCCGTGGGGCTGATACCAATGCTCATTCTGCTTATGACAGCAGTGGGAATGTTCACCTCGTCAGGTGCGGCTGATATTATAGCAAGCCTGCTCCGACCTGTGACCACTTTTCTAGGCTTTCCGGAAGAGTGCATACCCCTTGCCATAGTCAGACCCATTTCAGGGAGCGGCGCACTCGCCTGCCTTGAAACCATTCTTTCAAACGTTTCCCCTGACAGCTACAGCGGACGTGTGGCAAGCGTTTTAATGGGCTCGACGGAAACCACATTCTACACCATAGCAGTATATTTTTCAGCCATAAAACAAAAGGCTTATTCCTCAGTATTTGCCGCGGCGTGCCTTTCCGACGCCATGGGATTTGTATTCTCTGCACTGGCTGTTAGGCTGTTTTTCTCATAAAACGCAGGAATAAATTTCACATATCGGTACATAATAGACCTATCACAAATAAACGGAGGTCTATCCATGAAAGATATGTTTTGTTTCCAGTGTCAGCAGACTGCACACAACACAGGCTGTGACGGAAAAGTAGGCGTATGCGGCAAAAAAGCCGACACAGCAGTTTATCAAGACGAGCTTATCGGTGCACTTATAGCCCTTGCAAACGCCGCAGAAAATGGCTCGCCAACTGAAAAAACAGATATGCTCATACTCAAAGGGCTTTTTACGACTATCACGAACGTGAACTTCAATAATGTCACCATAAAACAGCTCACAGAGGAGATACACATTGAGCGAAACCGCATCAACTCTCAGAAGTTTGATGACTACGACATGAAAAAACTGTGGAACGATCATGAGGATATCCGCTCGCTGAAATCACTTATCCTCTTCGGAATAAAGGGTATGGCGGCGTATGCTTATCACGCACAGGCACTTGGCAAAACTGACAGCGAGGTGACAAGCTTTTTCTACAAGGCTCTGCGTGCCATAGGCAGTGAGAACGACCCTGAAAAGCTGTTGGGACTGGTGCTTGAAACAGGCAATGTGAACCTGAAATGTATGGCACTTCTCGACGCCGCAAACACTGACGCATACGGCGACCCTGTCCCTACAGAAGTTCCACTGACCATTGAAAAAGGGCCTTTTATCGTCGTGAGCGGTCATGACCTGCACGATATGAAACTTCTCCTTGAGCAGACCAAAGATAAAGGAGTGAATATCTACACTCACAGTGAAATGCTCCCTGCCCATGGTTATCCAAAGCTCAAAGCCTATCCGCAGCTAAAGGGCAATTTCGGCACAGGCTGGCAAAATCAGCAGTCGGAATTTCACAATATCCCTGCACCGATACTTTTCACAACAAACTGCATAATGCCTGTCCGTCAAAGCTACTGCGACAGAGTTTTCACCACCTCTATCGTGTCATATCCTGAACTTGTGCACATTGGCGATGACAAGGATTTTACGCCTGTTATAGAAAAAGCCATTGAGTGCGGCGGCTATGACGAGGACAGAGAAATGACAGGCATGAACGGCGGTCACACAGTAACAACAGGCTTTGCACACAACGCAGTGCTGTCAAATGCCGAAAAGATAATAAGCCTTGTGAAAGAGGGCAGGATAAAGCACTTCTTCCTCATAGGCGGCTGTGACGGTGCGTCACCGAGCAGAAGTTACTATTCAGACTTCGCAAGACTCACGCCGCCTGACAGCCTTATCCTAACTCTTGCCTGCGGAAAATACCGCATAAACGATATGTATCTTGGCACTATCGACGGCATACCAAGGATACTTGACTGCGGACAGTGCAATGACGCATACTCAGCCATAAAGATAGCCCTTGCACTTGCCGAGGCATTCGGCTGCGGCGTGAACGATCTGCCGCTGACACTTGTGCTTTCATGGTATGAGCAAAAGGCGGTGTGCATACTTCTCACCCTGCTTTCATTGGGCATAAAGAACATCTACCTCGGACCGACCCTCCCTGCATTCGTTTCAAAGGGAGTGCTTGACGTTTTGGTCGATAAATTCCAGCTTACCCCTATCAGCACACCAGAGGAAGATATAAAGAGAATACTTGGCTAAATTTTCGCAGGAGCGTGATTTTTTACTTTCCTGCTGAGAGTGCTGAAAAACCGAGCAAGCGGGACGTCGAGGGCGCCGTCCCCTACAAATGACGTAACTATTTTATGTATGGGCGACCTTTGTGCCGCTCTCTAACTTTTGGCTTTTTAATAAATTTGCAGGAGCGTGGTAATACGTTCCTGCTTTTTTGTCGTAAAAAAAAATCTTCTTCATTTCTTGTATAGGAGAATAAAATATGGTATAATCATATTAAAGAAAAAATAAGAAATCGGAGGTACATAAAATGTCTGAAATAAAATGTCCCCACTGCGGAGAGGTATTCAAAGTTGATGAACAGGGCTATGCGGCTATCGTGGCACAGGTAAAAACTGCGGAGTTTGACAAAGAGCTTGACAAGCGTGTGGCTGATGAAAAAGACAAGGCTTTGAAGCTTGCTAAGCTTGATTTTGACAGCAAGTATACAAAGGCTGTCAATGATAAGGATATGGAGATACAAAAGCTGAAAGCGGCTGCGGCTAACGGTGAGAGTGAAAAGACACTTGCAGTCACAAAGGCTCAGGAGAGCACAAGAGCCGAGTATGAAAAAACGCTTGAGCAGCTAAAAGAGCAGATAAGTCAAAACGAAAAGCTTATTGCACAGCTTACCGCTCAGACCAAATCTATGACCACAGAAAAAGAACTTGCCATATCAATGGCTGTGGAGAAAGCAAGATCGCAATTCAACAGCGAAAAGGACAAGCTCAGGCAGGAGATATCTCAGCGTGATATGCAGATACAGCAGCTCAATTCTGAGCATACTCTGCAAATGCAAAAGTCAGAAAATGAATATAAAGCCGAGATAACACGTCTTGAAACGGATATCAAAAATAAGGATACTGAAAAGGCTTTGGAGCTTACCACTGCACTTTCAAAAGTGGAAAGTGAGAAAAATTCCACTATTGCAGAGCTTAATGCACAGATAAAAAGCAAGGACGAAGCTATCGCATACTACAAAGACCTAAAAAGCCGTCTGTCTACAAAAATGGTGGGCGAGAGCCTTGAACAGCACTGCATGAACGAGTTCAACAAGATAAGAGCTACCGCATTCAGAAACGCTTATTTTGACAAGGATAACGACGCAAGCTCAGGAAGCAAAGGTGACTTTATCTACCGTGAATGTGATGAAAACGGTGTGGAGATAATATCCATAATGTTTGAAATGAAAAACGAGCAGGACACCACCTCCACCAAGAAAAAGAACGAGCATTTCTTCAAAGAGCTTGACAAGGACAGACATCAGAAAAATTGCGAATACGCTGTACTTGTTTCACTTTTGGAAAGCGACAGCGAGCTTTATAACGCAGGCATCACAGATGTTTCATATGCTTATGATAAAATGTATGTAGTCAGACCTCAGTGCTTTATACCGATAATCACCATACTGAGAAATGCCGCCATGAATACCCTTTCCTATAAGGAAGAGCTTGAAAAGGTGCGCAACGAGAATATCGACATCACAATGTTTGAGCAAAACATCAACACGTTCAAGGAGGGCTTTGCCCGAAACTATGAACTTGCAAGCAGACGTTTTGGCGAAGCTATCACAGAAATAGACAAGTCTATAGCACATCTCACAAAGATAAAAGAAAATCTTATTTCATCAGAAAACAATCTGCGCCTTGCAAACAAAAAGGCTGACGCTCTCACTATCAAGAGCCTTACCAAAAATAACCCTACCATGCAGAAAAAATTTGCCGAGCTTAAAGGAGAATAATTGCTGACATATGAAAGGAGTGGCAAAGCCATGAAAAAAGATATCAGAAAAGACATTTTTACAATTATCGCCGTGACTGTCGCCGCCTTTCTTATGGCACTTAACACAAAGACCTTTGTAAACACAGGCGGTCTTTACCCAGGCGGCATGACAGGAATGTCCATTCTTATACAGCGTGCAGTAAAACAGCTTGCAGGCGTAATGCTGCCATTTAGTATCATAAACATCACCCTGAACATAATACCGGTATATATCGGCTTTAGATTTATCGGCAAAAAGTTCACGGCGTTTTCCTGCATAATGATACTGTTAAACAGCTTTTTCACCGACCTTATACCAAACCATATCGTCACCGAGGACGTTTTGCTCATAAGCATTTTCGGCGGCATGATAAACGGCGTTGCCATTAGCCTCTGCCTTAATCGTGGTGCAACATCAGGTGGAACGGACTTTATATCCATTTATCTTTCAGAGAAAAGCAATATGGACACCTTCAATGTTATACTTGGCTTCAATGCGGTCATATTGTGCGTTGCAGGCTTTATGTTCGGCTGGGACAAAGCACTGTATTCTATCATCTTTCAATATGCTTCAACAACCGTTTTGCATATGCTCTACAAAAAATTCCAGCAAAGCACCTTGCTTATCGTAACAAACAAGCCCAAAGAGATAGCAGACGCTATTTATGCAGTGAGTCAGCATGGCGCGACCATACTTGACGGCGAGGGGTCTTATGAACACTGCGAAAGACAGATCGTCTATTCAGTAGTATCAGCGGCACAGACCAAAAAGATCATACACGCTGTAAAAGAAGCCGATCCGAAAGCCTTCATAAACGAAGTAAAAACACAAAAACTCTCAGGAAGATTTTATCTGCCAAAAGAGAGCTGATATAGAAGCGGACTGAAAAAAGGTCCGCTTTTTATTAAAAAAAATCTTGTTCAACCCTTGTACTTTGCGAAAAAATATGATATACTATTAATGTATATAAAATCATCTGTATTTGTTTTGTTTTTTTCATTACATTTACAGAAATTATCGAAAGGGTGTGAACTATGCTTGACAGTATCGCTTATGTTATAAACGCTATTTGGGGCGTTTTTACATCAATAGGTCTTAATGACATTGTCGATATTGCTATCCTCTCCTTTCTGATATTCCACGGCATAAAGCTTATTCGTGAAACAAGGGCGCAGCAGCTCACAAAAGGTATCCTTATACTTATAGGTTGCTACCTGCTTGCAGTATTCTTTAATTTGCAAACTATCAGATTTTTGCTGAGAATCTGCTTCCAGTGGGGCTTCCTTGCTCTTATCATAATGTTCCAGCCTGAACTCAGACGTGTTCTTGAAAAGGTTGGACGAACAAGTCTGGGTGGCTTTAATTTCTTTAGCTCAAGTGACTCTGACGACAACACCGAACATTGGAAAAAAGCTATTGACGCTATATGTGATTCTGCCGCAAGTCTTTCTTCCACCAAAACAGGTGCGCTTATAATCTGTGAGAGAAAGACAAAGCTTGGGGAACAGATAGCTACAGGAACGATACTCAACTGCATACCGTCAACAGCGATATTCGGAAACATATTCTTCCCGAATACACCGCTCCATGATGGTGCTGTAATAATCAGAGACGGAATAATACTTGCGGCAGGCTGTTTCTTGCCAAGACCGCAGAAAGACGAACTTATAAACAAACAACTCGGTTCAAGACACCGTGCAGCTATCGGAATGAGCGAAAACTCTGACGCAATAGTCGTCGTGGTATCTGAGGAAACAGGCAACATCTCAGTTGCCGAAAACGGAGAGCTTACCAGAGGATATTCAAAGGACTCTCTGAAAAGACTTCTGGACAATCGTCTTTTGCCTGAAAAGGACGCTAATTCCATTAGAGAAAATTCTTTTGCAGGAAGGGTGATTTCAAAATGGAAAAAGTAAAAAAGGCTAAAAAAGAAAATCGCCATGGTGCAGACTTTGGTTTGAGGATACTTTCCATAATCATAGCTGTAATAATATGGTTTGCTCTTTCTATCACTCAGTATCCTACAATAAACAAGACTATAACAAACGTTCCTGTTGTGTTCTCACTTGACGGAACGCAGGCAAAAGAAAAAGGACTTTCCGCACTCAACTATAAGGATATCTCCGTAGATGTTGAGATAAAGGGCATGAACTATGAGATAGGCAGCTATACTGCCGCAGATCTTGTGGCAACTGTCAATCTTGATGACGTAACAAAAGAGGGTACCTACGACCTTGACATCGATGTCAAGTCATCACATTCCACCGACAAGGTAACTGTAGTTTCTGTCAACCCTGACACTGTTTCTGTGGAGTTTGACAGACTTACCACAAAGACTATCCCACTCACCGCAGAAGCCCCGCTCATAAGCGCTGAGGAGGGCTATATCCTTAAAGAAACTACCACATCGCCAAGCGAGATAACAGTTGAAGGTCCGAAAAATGACCTTGACAACATTAGCAAAGCAGTGGCACAGATCTCAAAATCAAAGAAAATATCCGAGGACACGACTATCAACACACAGGATATTGTATTCTATGACGATGACGACAACGTTGTTGATCCATCTAAAATAGAGGTCAAGGATACAAAGTCTGTCGATGTGAATTTTGTTATCTACAAGAAAAAGACAGCAAAGCTAAAGGTAGATATCTCTAATTGTACGGATAATTTTGATGTCAGCTCACTGCCACTGAAGCTTTCCGAGGAAGAGATATCTGTGGTATCGCCAAATCTTGACGACTCAGATACAGAAACGCTCACTATCGGCTCCATAAAACTTTCAGAGATAAACCTTGCAAAGGTGTTCAGCTTCAAGATCCCTCTCAACTCAGGTGAGATCAATATGAATGGCGATGAAAACGTTCGTGTATCCTTTGACTCAGAGGGATACACCTCGAAGGAGTTCACCATAACATCAGACCATATCATCGCAACGGGCAAGCCGTCAGGCAAGTCCACTGAGATAGAAACCAAAAAGCTCACAAACGTCAAGGTCTACGGTCCTGAAAATGTGATAAACAATCTTAAAGACAGCGACTTATACGCTGAAGTCAATCTCAGCGACATAATTGACTCTGGTTCTTATGCACGAGAGGCTATAATCTATTCACCGACCTACAACAACGTTTGGGGTTTCGGCAAAAACGAGATACAGATAGTTGTTTCAGACTAATAAAATTTTATCGGGACGATCTATTCGTCCCGATTTTTCGGTAAAAACGCAGGAGGATATATGCCAATAATAGTAAATCAAATAAGTTCCCCCCTTAACGCAACAGAGCAGGAAGTTATCTCCACCGCTCTGAAAAAGCTAGGCAGTGCCTCAAAGCACGCCATAGACTGCGAGATACACAAAAGCTCTCTTGATGCACGAAAACGCAACGACATTCACTTTGTCCACTCAGTTTTCGTGACACTTGACAGTGCCGACCTTGAAAAGAAGCTTTGCGAGAAGAACACTTCCCTGACCTATGTTGAGCGAAGCGTTTACAAGCCTGTCATATCCACAGAAAAAGCAGAGGGCAAAGTTGTCATTGCAGGTTTTGGACCAGCAGGAATGTTCGCAGGGCTTGCCCTTGCCGAGCAGGGATATAGACCGATTATTTTAGAGCGTGGCAGCTCAATGGAAAAACGTACTGCATCGGTACAGAAATTCTGGCTCACAGGCGAGCTTGACACCAATTGCAACGTGCAATTCGGTGAAGGTGGTGCAGGCACATTTTCTGACGGCAAGCTCACCACACGAATAAAAGACCCTCTTTGCAGATATGTTCTTGAACGTTTCGTGGATTTCGGTGCGCCGAAAGAGATCCTCACAAAAGCTAAGCCGCATATAGGCACTGACAATCTGCGAAATATCGTCACGGCTATCCGAAAAAGGATAATAGAGCTTGGGGGCGAGGTAAGATTTGACACTGCCCTCACTGATCTGGCTATCGCTAACGGCAAAGTGCAGACTATATCAGCAGGTGACAAGAACGAAAAAGTGTCTGCCCTTATACTTGCTATTGGTCATTCCGCAAGGGATACTTTTGAGCTTTTGCAATGCAAAAACATCTTTTTAGAGCCTAAGCCGTTCTCTGTTGGCGCAAGAATAGAACATAAGCAGGCGGCTGTTGACGAAAGCTTATACGGTGACCATGCAGGCAATCCACTGCTTCCAAAGGGTGAATATCAGCTTTCATGGCGTGATAAAAACGGCAGAGGTGTTTACACTTTTTGTATGTGTCCAGGCGGTACAGTTGTGCCGTCAGCTTCCGAAAGCGGAGGCACTGTCACAAATGGCATGAGCGAGTTTGCCCGTGACGGTGAAAACGCAAATGCCGCAGTTGTTGTGGCCGTTACCCCTGACGACTTTGGTCACCGCCCACTTGATGGAGTGGCTTTCGCACGGTCTATAGAGCAAAAAGCTTATACTCTCACAGGCTCATATAAAGGCGCAGGCACGACAGTTGGCGGATTTCTTGATGGCAAGCCTGAAATAGCAGGCACAGTTTCACCTACCTACGCACTTGGCTGTAAGGCGACAGAGCTTCGTGATGTATTCCCTAAATTCGTGACGGATATGTTGGAGGGCGGCTTGCAGAATTTCTCACGAAAAATGAAATGCTTCGGCGATAAAGGTGCAATGCTCACCGCACCTGAAACCCGTACAAGCTCCCCTGTTCGCATTACACGAAACGCAGACATGGTTTCCCTGAGCGTGGAAAATCTTTATCCTTGCGGCGAGGGTGCAGGCTATGCAGGAGGTATAATGTCCGCCGCCGTTGACGGTCTTAAAGCCGCAATGCAGATAATGGCAAGGCAAGCACCATGTGATAAATAACAAAAAAAGCCGTTTGCTGTACAAAAACTCGTACAGTAAATGGCTTTTTATTGTAGGGGCGAACACTGTTCGCCCGTTTACCTACACTCGTTTGTATAAGCCGAAATATCACACAAAAAGGGACGGCAAAACCGTCCCTTAAATTTTTGGATATTAAAGCTCAACAGGCTCGAATCTGATACGGATATTAGGAAGCTTCTTGATCTCTGTGTAGCTGTTCATAAGTCCGTCCTCAATAGACAGATCATTCTCACCGCTTGCAGGAGGAGCAAAAAGTCTGAGAGTCAGATCAGCCTCACCCTCCAGCGGCTTCTCAAAGAAAGCTGCCATAAGGTCGATTGTCTTTGCCTCAGGTGACTTATAGAACCACTTGCCGTTTATCTCCATCATGATGTTTGAATCATCATCAAATATAACCTCGCAGAAGTGTGGATTCTTTTCAAAGTGGAGAGGGATCTCAAGACCCTCAGCGTCCTCAGAACCGCCCCAACGAAGCGTGCATGGCAGTGTAACCTCGTCGCCTCTTGTCATTGCAGGCTTGAAGAAATCATCATGGATTATTTCCTTGTATGTCTTCATAACAGGCTGCTCGATACCGCAGTCAGCATAGTTAGGGTCCTGAATCTCAAGACCAAGACGTCCTCTGTCTCTGAACTGATAGAAAGTAAATCCTGAGAACCAGTCCTCACCGTCAGCTTTGAGCATATCGCAGAATTCCTTTACCATTGCTGCCTGATCGTATGGACCTGTAACGTCGCCGTCAGCGTTGAACTCGCTCATTACCATTGGCTTTGTAACGCCGCCGTTTATCTCCTTGAATCTCTCAAAAGAACGCTTTGTCATATTGTATATGTCCTTGACCTTGCTTCTGCTGTGGCTTGTGCCGCCTCTTTCAGCAACGTCATAAGGCCAACCCCAGTGAAGAGCCATGTACTTGTCAACAGACCAGATGTCTGTCTCCTTGACAGCCTGTGAAAACTCAGCTTCCTTTTCGATCTCCTTCTTATTAGGATCCTCAACTCCGCCGATACAAAGAATAGTAGAAACGTTTGGTGCATATTCCTTAAGTATCTTATTGAAACGGCAGTAGAAATCAGCAACTTCCTGATAAGTGCATCTCTTGTTGAATGAGAACCAGTTGCCTGTAGCTTCATGGTTTATTCTAAGAAGAAGTCTGCCGAAAGGTCTAAGGTCATTTGCGATAGCGATAAGCTGTTCGTCTGAAACGTGTGGGTCAACTGTGAGTGTGAGTGTAACGTCCTGTCCATGACGTCTTACATCTCTCATGAAGGTAAAAGGCTCGCCCTCTGTGTTGCCCTCAAGACCGCCCTTGTATGTGAAATAATCATCATATGGATAATCCCATGCAAAAGAAACATCTTTGTCTTTCATTACCTCAGAAATTCTTCCAGGGAACTCCTTATCCAGCGGATAGTAGCAGTACATAAGGCTTATGCTTCTGTGTGGTCTGCCCATTTTGTTGAGAATGTAATCCTGATTTACATACTCTCCACGCTCAGAGCCATCACCCAAATCAACAGCACATTTTGCCTTACCCATATGCAATGAGTAGATCTTGTATTCGCTCATAAATTTTCCTCCTATTTTAAAGACAGGACTTTCCTGCCTATTCTGTTACTAAAAAAATTCGTTAATATCGTCCAACACCCTTGCAAGCTCAACCCTCGGCTCAACGCACATATGATTCAGGCACTGCCGGAATTTTTTCACACATGGACTTGGTTTTAAGTTTACCACAATAAGCTCATAAAGTCAAGAACTGTGGCTCGGCTAACGTTATTAATGTAATTTACAATATAAGCCGTCATGTCTAATATAATAGCATTTGTGTTTCATATTCTTATATTAAGTATAAAATCTTCTGATTTTAAGCCTTAATTCATACGAAAGCAATGTTAAAATCTTTATGTTCTAAAGAGTAGTATAGCAGAGCTTAATACAAATTTATAGTGAAATAAACAAATAAATAATGAATTTTCAGTGAATATAAAAAGCGAACAGGCATCCACCCGTTCGCTTTAATTGATATGTTTAATTTACATCTCCGAGCTTGTGTCTGCACTGTCGACCGCACTCTCAGAAACCTCAGAACTATCCGCACTGCCTGCAAAAGCATTGCTGTTTTTATTCTCTCCGTAGGTAGACATATACACCTTTGTGAATTGTATGTCCTCCCTAGGCTTGAGCGTCTCAGAGTCAGCCACATCAGTACCGCATATCTCGTCATAAATATCTAAGCCATCATATACCTGACCGAAAACAGTATACTGCTGAGAGAAATTCAGCACACCGCCATATTTCTCAAAAGCATCGGTGATATCCTCAGGGATATTGTTGCTGTCTGCAAGCTTGCTGTCAAGCTCCGCCTGCTCCTCCTCGGTAAGGTCATAGTTATCCACAAAAAGAAGATAGCTGTTTGAAACCTTCTTCTTGCTGAACAAGTGACCTTGCTCCTGCGTGTATGCACAAAGCGCACCTTTTAAAGGCCACAGGTTTTTTGAATACTCCGCCTCGATAGTGGTGGTGTCAGTGTCAGAAGTTGTCTGACCGTCAGCCTGCTTTGTTCCGCCTATAAAATACACACCGTCCTGCACCATGCTCACATAAGTGCCGTCATAATAGCCCTTTTCCACAAGTCCAGTGAAAAACTTGCAATAGTTCGGTGCTTCATCAGGGAAAAGCACAGCCTTGAAAGTTCCCTTGTTTGTTTCAAAAACCACCACAGGGCTGTCATCGGCAGGTTCGTCCATCTGTATCACCTTTGCATCAGTATAGTCTATATCGTTCTTGCTGCTGCCAGTGCAGGCGTAAAAGAGAACAAAGATTATAACAAAGCAAATTGCTATAAGTGAAAACTGAAAATACGTCTGAAACTGTTTTCTGCGGTATGGACCCAGATCCTGTTTATTTTTGCTCATTTAACGCTCCTTTACTTTTTCTTTATCTTTGTGCCATGTCTTGTTTCCTCAACGATATAGCCAAGCTCGCCTATCTTATCTCTCAGCTCGTCAGCCTTAGCAAAGTCCTTTGCCTTTCTTGCAGCCTTACGCTCCTCAACAAGCACCTTAACCTCCTCAGGGATATCCTCTTCACCGTCAGCACTGAGCTTCTTTGCAGCTTCTATCAGACCAAGTGAAAGCACCTTGTCAAAATCCTCGATAAGGGCAAGCTTTGTTTCATTGTTAGTGTCAGCTTTAAGAACGTCATACAGAACAGTGATAGCATTTGAAGTGTTTATATCGTCATCAAGTGCCGCCTTGAAGCTACCCTTGAACTTCTCAAAATCCACAAGCTCCACCACCTCGTCAGGCTTTTTGTCAGCCATAAGCTGTGCTATCCTTGCAGTGAGCTTGTTGTATGCTGTCTTTGCATTGTCAAGGTTTTCGTATGTGAAAACAAGTGACTTTCTGTAGTGTGACTGCAAGCAGAAAAATCTGTATACCAATGGGTCATAGCCCTTTGACTCCAGCAGTGAAACAGTAAGGAACTCGCCCTTTGACTTTGACATCTTTCCGCTGTTTGTGTTAAGGTGCAGGATATGGAACCAGTAGTTGCACCACTTGTGACCAAGATAAGCCTCAGACTGTGCTATCTCGTTTGTGTGGTGTGGGAAAGCGTTGTCGATACCGCCGCAGTGAATGTCAAGTCTTTCGCCAAGATGTTTCATTGAGATACATGAACACTCGATATGCCAGCCAGGGTAGCCCACACCCCAAGGGGAATCCCACTTAAGCTCCTGATCGTCGAACTTAGACTTTGTGAACCACAGTACAAAGTCAGCCTTGTTGCGCTTGTTTGTGTCCTCCTCAACGCCCTCACGAACGCCGACCTCAAGATCTTCCTCATTAAAGTTGTGGAAAACATAATATTCTTTCAGCTTTGAAGTATCAAAATAGATGTTTCCACCTGCCTCATAAGCATAGCCCTTGTCTATAAGAGCAGATATCACCTTGATAAAATCACCAATACAGCCCGTTGCAGGCTCAACAACGTCAGGTCTTTTGATATTTAGCTTCTTGCAGTCCTCAAAGAAAGCGTCAGTGTAGAATTTTGCGATCTCCATAACAGTCTTATGCTCACGCTTTGCGCCCTTGAGCATTTTATCATCGCCTGTATCGCCGTCAGAAGTAAGATGACCAACGTCAGTGATGTTCATTACTCTCTTTACGTCATAACCGTCATAGCGGAGATACTTTTCCAAAACGTCCTCCATTATATAGCTTCTCAGATTGCCGATATGGGCATAGTGATAAACTGTAGGACCGCAGGTATACATTGACACCTTGCCCGGCTCGTTTGGTACAAATTTTTCGATCTTGTGAGTAAGCGTGTTATAAATGTTCATTTATATTTACCTCTTTCCTTATATTTTACTGCTCTTTCTTTCCGATCTTTTCAAGCTCAGCCACTCTCTTTTCCAGCTTAGCTATCTGTATTCTTGTCTGGCAAAGCTCCTGAGCCACAGGATCAGGGATATGCACCTGATCGAGGTCGCAGGTGCGCTTGCCGTTCTGCTTAACTATCCTTGCAGGCACGCCCACAGCCGTTGAGTTTGCAGGCACAGGCTCAAGAACTACCGCATTTGCGGCTATCTTTGCATTGTCCCCCACAGTGAATGGTCCAAGCACCTTTGCACCGCACCCTACCATAACATTGTTTCCAAGGGTCGGGTGTCTTTTACCGTGGTCTTTACCTGTTCCGCCAAGGGTACAGCCCTGATACAGCAGGCAGTAATCGCCAATCTCAGCGGTCTCACCTATAACAACACCCGAGCCGTGGTCGATAAGCAGACCCTTGCCTATCTTAGCACCTGGGTGTATCTCGATACCTGTCAACATTCTTGCAAACTGCGAAATACATCTTGCGATGACCTTGTGCTTGTGAACATAGAACCAGTGCGACACCCTGTAAAAAGCCACAGCGTGAAGTCCCGAATATGTGAGGATCTCCAGCGTACTAGTTGCCGCAGGATCTCTGTCCTTTATAGTTTGAATATCATGCTTTATATTTTCCAAAATCGTCATATCTATCTCTCCCTTTCTAAGAAAAAACCTCCGGAATGGCGTTTCACCACTCCGGAGGCAGATTATGATCTACGGTCCCACTCCGATTTCCTGTACAAAATTTTGTACAGCTCAATATCTTTAACGCAGACCCTACGGAGAGGAATACTAAGCTTTCGCCGTTGTTCGCTCCCTGCTGTCAGCCGCACTTCACTGAAAGTCCTTGAAGCCTTGCACCAAACGGCTCCTCTCTGAAAATTACCTTACAGCTACTCTTGCTGATACGCATTTACATATTAAGTTATCATATGCCGCAACACGTCGGCAGGCCACATTATTTGCCCGAATCTATATACTTCCAGTATCCCTTGAGATAAACTGCACCAGAAATGACTGTCAGCACAACAGCTATCCAAATGAGTATCTCGTTTACGATAAACACAGGTGTTCCCCATGTGTAATTAGGACTACCCTTTGGCGTATCATTAATTATCTGAAGCACCATTATAGCAATAAGAGCAACCATGGTGAAAGCAGTTTTCAGCTTACCCCATATTCCTGCAGCGACCACAACACCCTCGCTTGCCACAACAAGTCTAAGACCCGTTACCATAAACTCTCTTGCAAGTATCAGTACCACTGCAACAGGGTCTATCCAACGTTCAAATGTGAAGCAGATAAGCGCCGTCATAACAAGAAGCTTGTCTGCAAGGGGGTCAAGAAACTTTCCGAATGTAGTAACAAGATTGTGCTTTCTTGCTATCTTACCGTCAAACCAGTCTGTGATAGACGCAGCAGCGAACACGATAAGCGCAAACACCATGTGATGCGGTATCTTGAAAAGCAGCACGAACAGCAGGAAAAACGGTATCAATATTACTCTAAGCACTGTAAGTTTATTTGGCAGGTTCATATCAAGTTCCTTTCATCTACATTTTTGAGCCGATAAGGTCATAATCCATAGTATCGTCAATTTTTACCTTGACATACTCGCCGACCCTAACTTTATCCTCGCTCAGGAAGAATATTTTTCCGTCTATCTCAGGTGCGTCCGCCTGACTTCTGCCGTAGTAACACTCGGCATATCTGTCAAAGCCCTCGCAAACCACCTCGACTTCGCTGTCGAGAGCAGCCTCATTAAGGCTGTCGGAAATAATCATCTGTTCTTCCATTATTATCTCCGCTCTGCGCTCTCTGTCCTTTAAAGGCACCTGATCTTCAAACTTCTCCGCAGGCGTACCCTCCTCAGGCGAGTAAGCAAAACAGCCGAGCCTTTCAAAGCGGATTTCCTTTACAAACTCACAAAGCTCTTCAAACTGTTCCTCAGTTTCCCCTGGGAAGCCTGTAATAAGAGTTGTTCTCAGCGTAACGTTCGGTATCTTTTCTCTTATCTTCTTTATAAGCGCCGTAAGGGTCTCTCTGTCCCCATGGCGGTTCATTCTTTTAAGTATGGTCCTTGTCGCAGTGCTGTATAGGCATATCAAGATACTTTACAAGCTTGTCCTCTTTAGCGATAACGTCCAGCAATTCGTCCGTTATCCTCTCAGGATAGCAATAAAGCGTTCTTATCCACTTGAAGCCGTCTATCTCGCAAAGAGCCGTGAGCAATTCAGGAAGCATAGACTTGCCGTATATATCCTCGCCATAGCGTGTTGTATCCTGCGCCACAACTACAAGCTCCGTAACGCCGTTCTCAGCCAGCCATCTGGCTTCCTTGACGATATCCTCCATGCGTCTGCTTCTGTATTTTCCTCTTATAGACGGGATAGCGCAGTAAGTGCAGTTGTTGCTGCAACCCTCGGCTATCTTTATATACGCATAGAAAGGCTCAGTAGAAATAATTCTTCCGCCCTCCATGGAAAGCTCAGTTTTTGCGCCATAAGAACAGACCGCCTGCTTATCCAGCAGTATCTCTCTTATGATATCGCAAATTTTTCCGTTAGAGCCTATTCCCACAACAGCGTCAAGCTCAGGGATCTCCTTTTTCATTTCGTCACGGTATCTTTCAGCAAGACAGCCCGTAGCTATTACCGCCTTTATCCTGCCCTCCTGCTTGAGAGTACAGAACTCAAGTATAGTGTCTATAGCCTCCTGTTTAGCCGACTCGATAAATCCACAGGTATTTATAATGACCACATCAGAAAGGGCTGCGTCAGAAACTATCTGAAAACCCTCTTTGCGCAGATCATAGAGCATATGCTCAGCGTCCACCTGATTTTTAGGACATCCGAGAGAAACCATTCCCACTCTAGTTGCCATGAAAAAATCTCCAATCCTACACCGCCAATGGACGGCATAAAGTATCACAATAATCTATCTTATTATCTCACTTTTACACAGTTTTGTCAAGCCCTTTTAGTCACTATTGTATGACAAAAATCAAAATATTTATGAAATTTCCACAAAGTCCGCAGCCTACAGTCAACCCGTCCTGATTTAGTAAAAATATGTTGAAATCAGGCAGAATATGTGATATAATATGCTTGTCGGTCTTCTCCGTCAGGGAGGAGGTGGAAACTGTGATATACATAATCGATCTCGTGCTTTCTGTCGTGGGTAGTGTGGTTGGTAACCTAATTACCAAGTGGTTTGGCAGAAAGAAATAGTACCGACAAGCCCGAAGAGAAACCCCCGAAAGCTGCAACTTTCGGGGGTTTCGTTTGTGTGTCACTGTGAACACAATCAATCTCGTGGTTACCTATATTATACACCACACAATTTATTTTGTCAAGCACTTTTGCACCATCAGTTTTTCTTCTCAGGGTAAGTAACAGTTATCTCTGACCCTGCTTCCTGCGACCAAACAACATAATCAAGCTTTCCTTCATCAATAAAAACAGTGAAATATGTATCCCTAAGCTCATCAGGAAGCTGTTCCTTTATCTTTTCTATGAACTTATCCGTCTCTGTGGAAATGTAGTTCATGTACTCAAACTTGTAGCTCTTGTCTTTTGAAAGCTCCGTGACCGCCTTTTTTGCCGCCTCATATACCGCCTGAGCGTTAGCCTCTGCCTTTTCCGAGTTTTCGTCAGTGATTATGCCGTCTGCGTAAGCCTGCGCCTTTGAACCTGCAAAGCAAACTTTCCAATCATTGTCCTTGTCAAGCACCATAAGAATATACTGCGATGACGTGACCTCTCCCTCAGAGCTGTCATAAGCTATGGTCACATAAAGCTCAGCCGCCTTTGAATACTCCTCCGAGATGTTCACCTTGTCGATAAAGCCGCACTTATCCTTGTCAAAGCTATATCTTACTCCGCTTATCTGTTCGCCCTCACCGTATTCATTGTCGCCGCCCATGTTCTTTTTCATATATTCATAGTCAGCGGCATAATCGTCTGTCATAAGCTTAACCATTGATTGGTCAAACTCAGCGTTTGCGGCTTTAAGATACATTGCCGCAACGTCCTTTGCCTCTTCAAGCGGGTCAGCGGCTTCTTCGCTTTCCGTATCAGTTCCCTGCGTTGTCACAGCGTTCTCACTACCCTGAACATTTTCCGCAGGATGAGAATTTTCCGTGCCGCCAAAGTCGAATGAACAGCCTGTCATAATTCCCGCACTCAGTATAGCCGCCGCAAAAATGATCTTTTTCATTCTTTGCTCCTTTATTCGTCGCCGTACTCCTGTTTTATGTCAGCAAGCACCTCTTTTATTATGTCGTATGAATACCCCAAACGCACAAGGGCGTTTTTTACCTTTATGTCACCCTTTTCTCCGTCAAGATATCTGAGATACTTTCGCTCCACAAGCTCATACAGCCGCTCGTATGTACCCTCGCTGTATTCCTCCAGAGCTTCCTCTATTATAGGCTTTGTCAGCCCTTTCTGTCTCATCTGCTGATAAGCACGGTAATATCCGTATTTACGCACTTCCACATAAGTCCTCGCAAGTCCCTGAGCATACCGCCTGTCATTGACCGTCCCAAGCTCCAGCATCTTATCCATTACAGCGTCGCATATCTCCTCGCTGTAATTCTTTTCAAGCTTCTTGTAAAGCTCCACATAGGAATAGTCCCTGTAATCAAGGAGATACAAAGCCCTTTCCTTAGCCTTTCTGAACTCGTTGTCAAAAACTATCTTCTCCCAAGCAGACTCAGGCATATCAAGCCCTGCTCTCAGACCATAGGCAGACACTATCTCATAGTTGAGAAAAGCCGTTTCGCCCTCCTCAAACTCTATCTTGTATGTGCTGCCCTTGTATTTTGAAACGCCCGTTATTTTAAGCATTTATCAGTCACCAAGCTCGCTTATGTCAACAGGAGCGAACTCCTCGAAGTCCTCCTCAGGCTTTGCCACAACAGACTTGTCGCTTGCCGCCTTGCGTATCTTCTTCTCAGGCTTGTCAGCAGCCATATCCTCATTTGCACTCTGAGCCGCCGCACCTGCGTTAGCCTTTTCTTCAAGCTTCTTGGCCTTTTTATCTTTCTGCGCCGCAAGCACAAGCTCCGCCTGATGTTCCTTTATCTTGGCTTCTATCTCGCCCATGATATCAGGATTGTTCAGCAGGAACTCCTTAGCGTTGTCACGTCCCTGACCAAGCTTCATATCGTTGTAGCTGAACCAAGCTCCGCCCTTCTTAACGATATCAAGATCGACCGCCATGTCAAGCACCTCGCCCACACGGGAGATACCCTTGCCGTACATGATATCGAACTCGCACTCCTTGAACGGCGGTGCTACCTTATTCTTTACCACCTTGCACTTTGTCCTGTTACCAATGACCTCAGAGCCGTTCTTTATCTGCTCTCCACGTCTGACCTCTATTCTTACAGAAGCGTAGAACTTCAAAGCACGTCCACCAGGAGTAGTTTCAGGGTTTCCGTACATAACACCTATCTTCTCACGGACCTGATTGATAAATATAGCAGTTGTATTGGACTTTGCGATAACAGATGTGAGCTTTCTCATAGCCTGAGACATAAGTCTTGCAAGCTGACCAACGTGAGTGTCGCCCATTTCGCCGTCTATCTCAGATTTTGTTACCATAGCCGCAACCGAGTCGATAACGATACAGTCGATAGCACCTGAACGAGCCAGAGCCTCGGCTATCTCCAAAGCCTGCTCACCACTGTCAGGCTGAGAAACAAGCATATTGTCTATATCAACGCCAAGCTGACCTGCATAAACAGGGTCAAGAGCATGCTCAACGTCGATAAAAGCTACCTCGCCGCCCATTTTCTGCGTTTCTGCGATAACATGAAGTGCGACCGTTGTCTTACCTGATGACTCAGGTCCGTATATCTCAATAATTCTTCCTCTCGGCACTCCTCCAATACCAAGCGCCATATCAAGGGTCATTGAGCCTGTGGGTATAGCCTCGATATCCATAGCCTTAGCCTCGCCAAGCTTCATGATCGCACCCTTGCCGAACTGCTTTTCAATATATGCTATCGCTGTGTCAAGAGCCTTTTTCTTTTCCTCTGCGTCTGTTATTTTTACTACCGTCTTAACGGCTTCTTTTTTCTTCTTGTCTATCGCCATTTTATATGACCTCCCTATCTTATCGGTGTTTTATCCGTATCTATATCATATCACACTAACTGTCCGTTTGTCTGTACAGTAACCGCAATTTATCTATCTGTACAAATTTTCGTACTATTTCTCATAAATGCCCGAAACACAGCGGTAAACACCGCACAAGTCTTTCCTGCATCTCACATTCTTAAAGCTGTGCTGTATCATCAGTCGCATTACCTCGTCCTCCTGACCGATACCGATCTCAAAGAGCATAACGCCGCCGCTTTTAAGCTTTTTCTTCCACTTGCGAACTATCTCACGATAAAAGTCAAGACCGTCCTCACCGCCGAAAAGAGCTTCCGCAGGCTCAAAAGTGACCTCACGCTGTAAAGCGTCCATGTCCTCTGTTGTGAGATAAGGGGGATTGCACACTATAAGGTCAGCCTCAGGCATATCCTCCACAAGCTTTTCATCTGTAACGTCGCCCATGACTATCTCAGCCCCCGAGCCGTTCAGACTTATATTCTCACGGAGATACTCTGCCGCCTTTTCAGACTTCTCCACACACACTGCCCGACCGCAGTCAAGCTTCCTTTCAAGGGTGATACCAATGCACCCCGAGCCTGAACAAAGGTCTATAACAGTGATATCCTTCTTGCCTGCAAACATCTTTAAAGCCGTGTCAACAATAGTTTCCGTGTCCTGACGTGGTATCAGTACGCCCTCGCCCACCTTGAAAGGCAGACCATAAAACTCCCACTGTCCAAGGAGATACTGCAAAGGATAGCCCTCACAGCGACGTGTGACAATGTCGCTTATACGCTTTTCCTGCTCAGGAGTGATATCCTCCCCCTCAGCCACATCTTCAAACACCCATGTGACCTCGCAGACAGCGTTCTCACCAAGACCGCTTTCTTCAAGCAGTCCCACACATTTATCAAACAGTTTCTTTTTTACCATTTGTCATCTTCCTTATTTTCAGGTATACAAGCTTTCAGTGCCGCTATAGCACATTCTATCTGACTTTCATCAGGCTCGCTTGTAGTTATCCTCTGTATCCACAGACCCGGTGCAGAGATTATCTTAGTGAAAATATTGTCATATTTTCCCGCAAGCCTTATAAGCTCATAAGCAATACCCGTAACGATAGGCAGAAGCGCTATCTTTATAACAACTCTCAGCAAAATGCTTGCCCATGATACTCTGAATATTGTGTTTACAAAAATGCTTATGAACAGCACAAGGAAAATAAAGCTCGTTCCGCAGCGTGGGTGAAAACGTGTGTATTTCTTCACATTCTCAACCGTCAGCTCTTCTTCATGCTCATAGCAAGCGATAGTCTTGTGCTCAGCACCGTGATATTCATACGTCCGCCTTATATCCTTAGTAAGAGCAGTCAAAGCCGTATAGCCTATGAAAATAGCTATCTTCAGTATTCCCTCGATAATATTCTTTCCAAAAGCCGACAGATGAACGAACTTGCTTATGAATTTAGACACAACCGACGGCAGATACATAAACAGCAATATCGCCAGACCCACACCCAGCACCATAGATATCGCCGTGATGATAGGGCCGAGCTTGTCCCCAAGCTTATCGTCCAGCCACTGTTCAAACTTGGTCTGCTCCTCCTCATCGTCCTCCGTCATCTGCTTCTCAGACGACCTTGTAAGGCACTTGTAGCCGTCTATAAGAGAAGTAAGGAAGCTGAAAATGCCCCTCACAAAAGGCGTTTTCCTGTACCAAGGCGTATCTTTTCTGCCTTTTATCGCCCACTCCTCCAGGTCTATGGTGCCGTCAGGCAGGCGGCAAGCCATAGCCGCCTTGTCAATGCCACGCATCATAACGCCCTCGATAACAGCCTGTCCGCCGATCTTTGACTTGAATTTTTCCTTGCTTTGTGCTTTACTGCTCATTTTCTTTCCTTTCAAGGCGGTGTGTGCGTCTACTGCACGTTGTCGTTGTTTTCGATAGGCTCAGAAGAAATAAGCTCCACGTCTACAGTTGCCTGATTGTCAGGCTTTTTCTTCTGCTCGATACAAGGGAGCGTTATCATCACTGTTGTACCTACTCCCTGCTCACTGTTTATCTCCAGCGTACCGCCATGCCGCTGAATGATCTCGTCTGCCACCGCAAGACCTATTCCCGAACCACGTCTTGTGTGGTTTGCCTTAAAGAATTTCGTCTTGACCTTTGGCAGGTCATCCTTTGATATTCCCATACCCGTGTCGGAAATGGAAATACATACCTCATTGTCCTCCTCATAAGCCTCCACCGATACAGTGTCGCCCTTGTTGGAGTATTTGATAGCATTGTCCACAATATTTATGAACACCTGACGAAGCCTGTTCTTGTCGCCGTAAACAAACGGCAGCATTTTCGGCTCGTAGTAATTGAGTGTTATACCAAGCGCCTTGGCCCTCTCCTGATAGATAAGCACAGTTTCCCCAAGCTCCGCAAGAATATCTATAGTATCCATAATAAGCGTGAGTCTGTTGTCCTGTATCCTCGAAAAGTCAAGAAGCTCCTCAACCATTTGCGAAAGCCTCTCCGTCTCACTTGTGATGACCCTCATACCCTTCTTGAAGGTTTCCTTGTCCTCATACATACTGGTAACAGTTTCCGTCCAGCCCCTTATAGCGGTAAGCGGAGTTCTCAGCTCATGAGATACAGAGGATATGAACTCATTCTTCATCTGTTCTGTATTAGAAAGCTCCTGCGCCATGTAGTTGATAGAGTCGCAAAGCTCGCCAAGCTCGTCATTTCGTTTCTTTTCAAGACGTTCGCTGAAATCTCCCGTAGCATACCGCCTTGTTATGCTGTTTATGCTTCTTATAGGCAAAACAATAGATTTGATAAAAAACATTCCCGAGAAAAACATGAGCATTATGACAGCCACAACGATAGCCGTGATTATCATAGACATAATAAAAATCTGATGGTCGATATTTTTCATGGAAGACAACATTCTCAGTGCCTCATATTCGCTTCCCTTCGGAGATATGACCGACGTTATCGCCATGACCTTTTCCCCTGTTGACAGCTCATATATCTGTGTGCCTATTCCCGTGTCGGACTTCTTTGCGTCCTCATAATCGGTCATGTTGTCATTCTCCGAGGGAGAGAAGCCTGATGACGTAACATCGACCTCACCGTCGGTCTTGATAGCCATAAGCTCTATCTTGTCTTTCTCGTCATAGCTTTCCACAAGGGAGCGTATCTGAGAATTATAATTAGTCTGCTCGTCACCTGAAGCGTTCACTACCGCCGTGGTGACTATCTTCATTTTAGATGTAAGATACTGCCTTGTGGAGCTGTAGTAATAATTTCTCACCACCACGATAAGCAGTATTTCAAGCACCACAAGTATTCCCACGACCACCCCGAGATTGTTCCTCAGCCAGTGCTGTGTGATACTGAGTCTGCCGCTTTTTCTTTTTTTTCCGCTCAACTGATAAAAACTCCGTTCATCATGTTTTCACAGCTCAGTTAGAGCCGCCTGCCCACTTGTAGCCAAATCCCCATATAGTAAGGATATACTTAGGATTAGAAGGCTCGTCCTCTATCTTCATTCTTATTCTTCTGATATTCACGTCCACTATCTTATCGTCGCCGTAATAGCTCTCGCCCCATATGTGATTGAGTATACTTGAACGGTCAAGTGCAGTATTCTGATTTTTGAAGAAATACTCCATTATCTGATACTCCACCTGTGTAAGGTCTATCTGCTCACCGTTCTTGAAAACAGTTCTGCTTTTAAGATTAAGCGTAAATGGACCTGAAACTATCTGTGAAGCCTCCTCAGGCTTAGAGCCTGAACGATTTACACGCCTGCAAACAGCGTCAACTCTTGCAATAAGCTCAGAAATAGAGAACGGCTTTGTGATATAATCGTCAGCACCGCTCATAAGGCATGATATCTTATCCATTTCCTGTGATTTTGCCGAAAGCATGATAATGCCGATAGTGTTGCTTTTCTCTCTTATCTTCTTGCACACCTGCATTCCGTCGATGCCGGGCATCATAATATCAAGCAGAGCAACGTCAAAACCGCCGTCCTTTTCGTCATAGGCTTTGAGAGCGTCCTCACCGCAGTTTACGTCAACTACCTCGTAACCGCTTCTTACAAGGTTTATGACCACAAATTCTCTAATTGAATCTTCGTCCTCGCAAACCAAAACTCTTTTCATTACATTTACTCCTCTCCAAGATCAGTTTATTATGTAAAAATTATTCTGAATTTCGTCAATAGTCGGTATGAGCTTTTCACGCCTGTCAAGAGGAAGCTTCACAAAATAGTCAAGCTGACCCTTGCTGTCGATAAGCTCATATCCGTCAGAGATATAATCCTCCGAATCATTCTTTGAAGACACAGCGATACGCATTATCTCCTCGTTGCTTTCGTTTATATCTCCCGTGTATTTATAGAAAACAAGCTCGTTTGTGTCGCTGTCCTTTTTCACAGTAACAGAACTGTTCCAGCGTTTTGGGAATGTTACAAAATATCCGTCAGATATGGCATAATAGCCTGTGTATTTTGTTTTCAGATCATAAAAATCCTCGTAAACGCTCCATGTAGTCATATAGAGCATTTCGTCTGCCACAGCGTTTTCATAACCCACCATAGGCGAAGTTGACGGTATCTCCACATCACCGTCGCCGTCCATGTCCTCACTGTAGTAGCCCGCTGGTCTTGTGCATAAAGGCAGCAGCTTTTCGCTTCTAAGCTGCATAGGATTTTGAAGTCCCGAATATCTGTAGTATATTATCTCCGTCTGCAATTTTCCGTCAGCAGTCAGTCCGTCAATAAAAATAGCACGCCTGCCGCTGTCAAGCATTCCCGTCTTTGATGACACATAAGAAGTCACATTATCGCACATATCAACGTTCTCGCCACGGGTTATCTCATTGTTTTTCATGTTGAGCATAGAAGCCTTTGCCGTCACCGCACCTGTATCATTATTGGTGCTTCTCTGAATGGTGATAAGCTCTATATAACCATCATTGTTTATATCCAAAGGCTCCAGCACCGAATAAGTATCAAGTGCCACACGCTTGAAATCTCCGTCGGTATAGCTGTATATCTCCATAGTCTTTTCATCATTAGTAAGATTTTGATATCCCACAAAAACGTCCGTCTGGTTATTGCTTCCCATAGGCGAGATAATGACCTGATCTATGTCCGTGCCTGCGCCTGCAAGCTCTTTCACAGAATACCACTTGCCGTCCTCGTCCTTGTCGAGAATGTTCACCCTCAAGCCGTCCTCCTCAGATCCGTTTGAAGTGTACTCATAGAAGACCATAGCCTCGTCCGTAGGCTCATCGTCGATATTTGCGATAACATAAGCCGAGCGATATTCACCGTTTTTAGGATATTTCAAAGTTATGTTGCTGCCCACGCTCTCGATAAGCGCCTGATGTATCTCGCTTTGCTCAGAGGTAAGCTTCGGGGCGTTTATAAGTCCCTCAACAGAAAAATTCAGTGCCGAACAGCCTGTCATAGTAAGACAAGAAAGACAAACAGCAGCCAATTTAAGATTTTTCAAGCGATCCCTCCTGATACACCAAACAAAAAAATAGAACCGGGCATATACCCGATTCTATTATATCATATATACAAAAATATTTCAAGCCTTTTTCCGCCCATTAGGAACAGGTAAAAATTATTTTGCTTATCTTTCGTCCAATGGGATATACTTCTTCTCACCTGAGATAGCCTTGTATGCAGGACGGATTATCCTCTTGCCTGTTACAAGCTCTTCAAATCTGTGTGCGCACCAGCCTGCCATTCTTGAAACAGCGAACATAGGTGTGTAAAGATCCTCAGGAATACCCAGCATACTGTAAACAAAGCCCGAGTACATATCAACATTAGCGCACATCGCCTTGTCACTGCCCTTGATCTTCTTGAACAGCTCAGGAGTAAGTCTTTCCACCGCTTCAAGAAGCTTGTATTCTCTCTCAAACTCAGTGTTCTCAGCCATTTTCTTGGCATTCTCTCTGAGTATGACAGCTCTAGGGTCAGACAATGTGTAAACAGCGTGACCCATGCCATAAACAAGACCAGTGTGGTCAAAAGCTTCCTTGTTGAGTATCTTTGTAAGGAAATCAGCGATCTCGCCCTCGTCCTCCCAGTTCTGAACGTTGTCCTTTATGCACTGGTGCATTGCCGCCACCTTAAGGTTAGCACCGCCGTGACGTGGACCTTTCAGTGAACCGATAGCCGCAGAGTATGCAGAATAAGGATCCGTTCCGGAAGATGTAAGCACACGGCAGGCAAAAGTCGAGTTATTTCCTCCGCCATGCTCAGCGTGGAGCATAAGTAACAGATCAAGAATCTTAGCCTCTTCCTCAGTGAACTGTCTGTCCGGACGCAGTGCCGACAGTATCATCTCCGCAGTAGAATGTGTAGGTATCAGAGGGTGCATGAACAAGCTTTCACCGTCATAACAGCGTTTCTTTACCTGATAAGCCGAAACCATGATGTTAGGCAATTTAGAGATTATAGAGATAGCCGTAGCCATTTCATACTCAGGAGAACGGTTCTCAGGATTATCGTCATAAGAGTAAAGAGCCAGAATTGCTCTCGCCATCTTATTCATGATGTTCTTTGACGGAGCTTTAAGTATCATGTCCTCAAAGAAGTTGTCAGGGAGAGGTCTGTTTTCAGCCATCATTTCTCTGAACGCATCAAGCTCCACCCTGTTAGGCAGATCGCCCATGAGCAGCAGATACACTATCTCCTCATAGCCGAAACGTCCCTCTTTCTGAGCGTTGGACACCAGATCATTTATGTTGTATCCACGGAAGATAAGCTGACCTTGAATAGGAGATTTCTCACCCTCGTTTACTACATATCCGTGTACGTTACAGATATTAGTAAGACCAGCCATAACACCTGTACCGTCAGAGTTTCTCAAGCCTCTCTTTACCACATATCTGTCATAAAGCTTAGGGTCGATAGTATTGTTTGCTATAAACTGTTCGCATAAAAGCGACCTTGCTGCATTATTTATCATTGAATAGATCATCTCGCTTTCAAGTATATTATAAATATAAGTTATATTATACACCTTTTTCAGATTTTTGTCAAGTATTAAGATAACCTGTCAAATCAAAACCGCATATCTCCGCCATTTAAAAATTTGCAGTACAAAAATTTGCCCTGTATGAATATTTGCTCCACTGCATGAATATAATATAGTACCCCAAAAAAGAAAGGACAAACCATATGAAAGACCTGATACAGATAATGGCAGTATTTGCTGTTATCCTTACAATAATACCGACCATAGTATTTCTTCGCCCAAACGAGTCCGCATCGAAACCTGCATTTTCAGAAAAAGAAAAAATAGCCGTATATTTCACCGAAAGCGGCAAGACCGAAGACTTCACCCTTGAAGAATATATGATAGGCTCAGTGCTTGCACAAATGCCTGCGGATTTTGACGAAGAAGCCCTGAAAGCGCAAGCCGTCCTCGCCCATACCTACATATGCCGCCGACAGCTCTCCGAAGCCCAGTCGCCTACTCCCGCTTTAAAAGGCGCACTCATCAGTGATGACAGCACCCTCTACCAAAGCTTTTTCACCGAAAAGGCAGCCAAAGAATACTACGGCAGCGACTATGAAAAGGCATACAAAAAGGTAAAGTCAGCCGTGCAGTCAGTGGAAAACGAAATACTCACCTATAAAGGCGAACCGATAATCGTCGCCTTTCACGCCGCTTCAAACGGTCATACCCAATCCGCCAAAAACGCATGGGGAGAGGATATTCCATATCTTCTGTCAGTAGACAGCTCCGCTGACAAAGACCTTGACACCACAGAATGTACCCAGACACTCACCGCCAAGGAATTTCAAGACAAGCTTCTTGACCGCTTCCCCCATATTAATTTCACTCCCCTCGCCAATGCTGACAGTTGGCTCAAAACAAAAACAGACGGCATAGGCTATGTAACGAACCTGACCGTCTGTGGCTATGATATACAGCCCAACACATTCTGCGATATCCTTGATATCTCCTCGCCATGTTTCGAGTTCACCTTTGCCAATACAAAATTCACTTTCACCTCTCACGGCTTCGGACACCTCGTAGGAATGAGCCAGTATGGTGCAAATGCCATGGCAGAAAAAGGCTCAGACTACCAAGCCATTTTGACCCACTATTTCACAGATACAAAACTGCAAAAATCTACTGAGCTGGCACAACTGCAATAAACACAAGGTCGCTGTCGCCGTCATTGATAAAGCTATGCTCATGACCCTCAGGACAGTAATGGAAATCTCCTGCCGACAGTCTTTCCTCACCGCCGTCATAAAGCATTTTTCCGCTGCCCTCAAGAACATATATCATCTCGCAGTTGCCCTCATGTCTGTGCAGACCGATAGAAGCCCCCGGCACGAGCCTGCCTTTCATCATCTTGTTCTTTCCGTCAGAATAAGCCCTGCTTGCAAAGCTTTTCTCGCCGCCCTTGAAATTCGGTGCAAGGCTCTCTTTAATATCATCAATAACTATACGCATAAAAAACACCTCCGCAGTTTATAGATCAATTATACCACTACCTCGATAAAAAAGCAATAAAAAAAGACCCGTCCCGAAAGACAGGTCTTTAATTATTCTAAGTAAGAATTATCTGAATTACAGATTACTTTCTCTTCTTAGTAGCAACTACAGCAGCACCAGCAAGTGCAACACCTACAGCAGCAAGAGCAGCAGCGCCTGTGCTCGGGTTTGTGTTAGATGCGTTGTTAGCAGCCTTAGAAGATGTAGCAGCAGAGTTAGTCTTAGAATCTACAGAATCTGTGTGAACATCATTTGAATCGTCAGAATCTGTTGAATCTGTAGAATCAGCTGTTGACTCAGAAGGATCTGTTGGCTCAGCCTCACTCTTGTTGAGAACTACAACCTTCTTAACAGCCATCTTAACAGCAGGATCTTCGCCGTCTGTACCAGCGAGGTCTGTGTTGATGTCAAAGAACATATTATTTGCGTCCATTTCAAGAGCTGAAGGGAACTTAACGATAAATGTGTATGTGCCGTCAGCGTTTACTGTAACAGCAGGGTTGTTATCAGAAGCTTCCCAATAACCAATACCGTTCTCAATACCATTTGTGAAGCATGGATAAGCTGTGAAAGCGTCAGTTACATTTGAGATATCAACTGTAACAGCAATAGCGTCAGCACCTGCAAATACGCTCCAATCATCAACAAGGTTGAAATCAGCCTTGTGTGCATCGTCACACCATGGGTGCTTAATGTTGATTCTTACCTTATTACCGTCAGATGTAGACTTACCTTCACCGTTAAGTGTAACCTCTGTCTGCTTCTTGTATTCGCTGAGGTCAACTTCGTTTCCGCCCTTTTCAGGAGCCTTGTAAAGGTCAATTCCGTCGCCTGTTACTGAGCAAACGAGTTCGCCAGCAGCATCGTAGCAAGCTACGTTGTCAACTGAAAATTCGCCCCACCAGCTCTGGAAAACTACCTGAGCATATGACAGAGCGTCCTCGCCACTACCTGTGAACTTGTCAGCATCAGTAAGAGTCTTTTCCATTGTAGCTGTTGAAGAAGCTTCGTCAACTACGAATGTGATTGGCTTGTCAGCACCGTCGTTACCGAACTCTGTTGACTTCCAGTTATTTCCGTCGCTGCTTGTGATAAATCCGCCGCCTGCGCCGTTAGCCTTAAGATCATCAATGTTCTTGAAAGAGAGCTTAGCTCTTACGCTTGAGATAGTAGCTGCCTTTTCAGCACCTACTGCTGCAAATACGTCAAAGCAGTAGTCCTTGCCGTCATTGAAATTTGCATTTGAAATTTCTGCGGAAGCGCCCATAGTCATCATTGAAGCTGCGAGAGCCATAGCTGACATACCAGCCAAAATCTTAGAGATTTTCATTTGTTTTTCCTCCATTTTTATTAATAATTTTTTAGATACATATTGAGCGATATCTCCTCAACATACACCTTGTCTTTATTGTAACACACATTTACAAGTATTTCAATAAACGTTTTTCACAAATTAACCACATATCTTTAGCCATTTTTCACAAATTTGCATATTATTTTTGCTATATATAGCCAAATATGTTATCATAATATGTACAAGCATTCTATGCAATGTTAATATTTTTATATTTATTCAGATTTTGTTGTAATCGTATCCAGCCTTTCACGCTCTCTTTTTGAGAAGATACAGCCGCAGTAATCCTGCCTGTAAAGCCCGTATTCTGCTGAAAGCTGAACGGAACGCTTGTAGCCCTCACGCTTCTTGAAATCCGCAGGAAGTGCCTTTACATCATATATCTCCCCAAGCTCCTCCGATATCTCGTTGAGCTTCTGAGCATTCTTGTATGGTGAAATAGACAGCGTTGTGGTAAAATAATCTGCGCCAAGCTCCCTGGCAAGCTGAGCCGTCCGTTCAAGCCTGAGCCTATAACAGCGAAAGCATCTCTCCCCGCCCTCAGGTATATCCTCAAAGCCCTTAACAGCCTGAAAAAACTCACCCTCGTCATACCCACGCTCCACGAACGTAACAGGATTTTTCATAGGCATTTCCACGATGAGCCTTTGAAGTTCCGCCACACGCTTATCGTACTCCTCACGGGGATAAATATTCGGATTGTAATAAAACACCGTTATCTTAAAATACTGCGACAGATATTCAAGCACATAAGACGAACATGGCGCACAACAGCTATGCAAAAGCAAAGCCGGCACTTCGCCCTTTTCCTCGTGTTTTTTTATAATGCCCTCCAGCATTTTCTGATAATTTACTTTCTGCATTCCTGCCGCTCCCTTTTCGCAAAAAAATCGTACCTGACACACTTCCGTAGGGGCTGGCGTCCTCGACGGCCCATTCCCATTGTCCTTGCACCCCTACAGTATCATACTATATTGTATAGTATAGCACATTTCCGCAAATTCTGCAACAGGTCAGATCTTCACCTTGAACTTATTTGCACAGTTAGGGCATTTCACAGTATGTTCACCCTTTACCTTTGGAAGCCTTAACGTCTTTTTGCATACACCGCACTTTATATAAACATGGGTCTTTCTGTCAGCGAACTTTCTCTTCCAGAATGAAAATTTCCTGCCAATTCCACCGAAAGCCCTCTCAAACTTCATGTTCTCCTCGTATCGCTTCTGGCAGTTTCTCGACATCGCCCTCACCACCGCCAGCACCAGCACAGCGTATACCATAAACTGTAGAATAAGCGACCTTACAAACAAATTCGCCGCACTAAGCACCACAGCCACTCCACAAATGCCGTAAAAAAGCTTGTCTATACCATATCTGCCCTGAAAAAATCTCGCTACCTTATACATAAATCCGTTCATAAGCTTTTACCTCTTTTCTTTTTATATTATAAATAGTACACCCGAAATTTAAACTGACTATTAACTTTTATCAAATTTCACCTACCTTTCACAAAACTTTCAGCGTTCACCCTCAAACAGTGAACGGCATATACTGAAGTGTATTCGTAAAAGCGTATACGGACAAGTACAGCATAAAGGAGCAACAAAAATGAAAAAGAGTCTTATAGCCATGACTTCCATAACCTATGCAATGAAAGCAAAAAACTTGCTGAACAGTTTAAAATACTACTGCGAAATACAGCGCACCCCGAAGGACCTTGGCACAGGCTGCGGCTACTCCATAGCCGTCACCGCACCCCCAGAAGAAATAATAGCCATACTTGAAAAAGAGCGCATACCATTCAGAAACGTGATATTCGAGCAAAAGAGGTGAGAAAAATAAACACCCGAAGCATAATAAACTTTGATAACTCCGCCACCACCTACCCCAAGCCCCCTGCCGTAGCAAAAGCCGTCGCTCAGGCAGTAGAACGCTATGGCGGCAACCCGGGCAGAAGCGGTCATAAGCTTTCCATGCGAGTGTCTGAAAAGATATTCACCGTCAGACAGCAGGCGGCAGAAATGTTTGGAGCACAGACCGAGAACGTGGCTTTCACCGCCAACTGTACCCATGCTCTTAACATGGCGATAAAAGGTGTCATGCAGTACGGTGGTCATATGATAATCTCAGACCACGAGCATAACGCAGTAGCAAGACCCGTCTATGCCCTTTCAAAAACAAGAGGCGTGAAATATTCTATTGCCCGAACAGGGGAAACAGACAGCGAAACAGTAGAAAACTTCCGCCGCCTTATAACCCCCGAAACTAAGTGTATCTGCTGTACAGTGGCTTCAAACGTCACAGGCAGGCTCATGCCGTACCGTGAATTAGCCGCCCTCTGCAAAGCCAACGGCATATGCTTTATAGCCGACGGCGCACAAGCCTGCGGGCTTTTGGAGCTTTCTCTCTCAGACGGCTTCAACTTTCTCTGTGCCGCAGGTCACAAAGCCCTCTACGGACCAACAGGCACAGGGCTTCTTATCTCAGACGGCGAGTATTCTCTGTCTACCATAATCGAGGGTGGCACAGGTGCGACCTCCGCCCTGCTTGAACAGACTCCTTTTCTCCCCGAAAAGCTTGAAAGCGGCACCATTAACACAGTGGGCATAATTGGTCTTGGGGAGGGACTGAAGTTCGTCCGCCAAAAGACCCCTGCCGTAATAAAAGCCCATGAAGAAAAACTCTGTCAACAGCTCTACGAACAGCTTTCAGACATAGACAAAATAAAGTTCTATGAAGCAGGCCAAAAGAAAGTCCCCCTACTTTCATTTAACATCGGTGATATCCCTTCCGCTGAGATCGCCTCCTATCTCAGCGAAAAAGGCTTCGCCCTCCGTGGAGGACTTCAGTGTGCCGCCGTCACCCATACCACCCTCGGCACAATAGAGCAAGGCACAGTGCGTTTCTCACCCTCTGCATTCAGTACCCCTCAGCAGGTAACAGCACTTTCTCGAACAATAAAAATATTTGCCGCAAATAGCTAAGCATAAGTGGCAGGTCTGATGTAAAATATCACGTCCTGCCGCTCATTCTATTGCAAAAAGCACCTTTAGGTGCTATAATAAAGCATGAGCAAACAATTTTTCACGAAAGAAAGTGGTATTATGTGGTTCGTGTTTGCGCTTCTCTCCGCTGTTTTCGCAGCGCTCACCTCTGTCCTTGCAAAGGTCGGCATTGAAGGAGTAAACTCAAATCTTGCCACTGCACTGCGTACCTGCGTTGTGCTTGCTATGGCATGGCTCATGGTGTTCATCACCCACACACAAAGCGGCATAGGCTCTATAGGCAGAAAAAGCTGGGTATTCCTTATCCTTTCAGGACTTGCAACAGGTGCTTCGTGGCTATGCTATTATAAGGCTATCCAAATGGGCAGCGTTTCAAAGGTCGCCCCCATAGACAAGCTCAGCGTTGTCATCACACTTATCCTTGCAGTGATATTTCTCCACGAGGACTTCACAGTAAGATCAGCCATAGGTGCGGTGCTAATCACTGCGGGCACAGTATTAATGGTACTATAAGGAGAACGCCATGATAATAAGAACAGTTACCGAGAAGGACGCTCACGAACTTCTTGAAATATACCGTCCCTACGTTGAAGACACCGCCATAACATTCGAGTATGACGTCCCCTCTGTGGAGGAGTTTTCCGACTGGATCCGCCGCATATCCGCAAATTATCCATACATAGCCGCAGTAGAAAACGGCAAAATAGCAGGCTACGCCTATGCAGGTGTTTTCAAAAACAGAGCCGCCTATGATTGGTCGGTCGAAGTCACAGTTTATGTAAAAAAAGGACTTCACCGCAAAGGCATAGGTGCAAAACTCTACTCCGCCCTTGAAAAGCTCCTTGCGGCACAGCATATAACAAACCTCTATGCCTGCGTCGCCTATCCCGAAAAAGAAGACGAGTATCTCACCTTTGACAGCGTAAAGTTCCATGAAAAAATGGGCTATACTATAATAGGTACGTTCCATAGATGTGCCTTTAAGTTCAACAAGTGCTATCATATGGTTTGGCTCGAAAAAATACTCACCCAGACCGATATCACCCCTCTGCCCGTTATCCCATTTTCCAAACTCGATAAAGCCTTAATTAACAAAATAGTTCTTGAATAAAGGCAGAGAATATGGTAAAATAATATCATTCTGTTTGTTAAGGAGCGCAAAAATGGATCTTCAGGAATTAAGAAATGAAATAAACGATATAGACAGCCAAATGCAGGAGCTTTTCAATAAGCGTATGCAGATAAGCTTCAAGGTGGCTGAGTATAAGATAGCAAACAATATGCCTGTTTTTCAGAGCAAGCGTGAAAACGAGATACTTGACCATGTAGCAGAAAGCTCACCAAAGGGCTTGGAAAGTGCGTCAAGAGTGTTCTTCCAAAACATCATGGATATTTCAAAGTGCCGTCAGTACCAGGAGTTTTTTGCAGACTCAGATAAGATAGAGTACAAAAAGTTGGACTTGACAGGTCATAAAAAAGTCGCTGTACCTGGTACCACAGGCTCATATTCACATATAGCCTGCAAGCAGATATTCAGCGACTTTGAGCCAATGTTCTTTGAAGATTTTGAGGACGTTTTTTCATCAGTTGAAAACGGCTCAGCGGATTTCGGCATACTTCCCATAGCAAATTCCACTGCAGGCTCAGTTGGTCAGACCTACGAGCTTATGAAAAAGCATGACTTCAAGATATGCGCAGCAACTAAGGTAAAGATCTCCCACTGCCTTGCCGTAAAAAAAGGCACACGCTTTGAGGATATCAAAATAGTCTATTCCCACGAGCAGGCGCTCAGCCAGTGTTCTGAGTTTCTTTCTCAGAACGGACTTAAAAGCCATAAATACGCAAATACTGCCCTTGCGGCGTGCTACATAAAAGAAAGCAATGAACCGTATGCCGCTATCTGCTCAGAAGCCTGCGCACAGCAGAACGATCTTGAGATACTCAGGCATAATATAGCCAACGCCGCCGAGAATTACACAAAATTTATTCTCATTTCAAAGGAGACTCTCTGCTCGGAAAATGCTGACATCGTGTCAGTGTCCTTGGCACTGCCACATACCTCATCTGCACTTTACAGACTTCTCACCAAATTCTCCGTGGCAGGTCTTAACCTTTCCATGATAGAGAGCCGCCCTATCGCAAACACCGATTTTGACGTTGTTTTCTATCTTGATTTTGAGGGAGCAATAACCTCTCCTGACGTGGCAAAGCTCATGAGCGAGCTTAATTCAGAGCTTTCATATTTCAAATTTTTAGGTAACTACGAGGAAATATAACAGTACGATTTTTAGGACAGGAGGAACAAAAATGCGTATAGGACACGGCTATGACGTCCACAGACTGACCGAGGGCAGAAAGCTCATTCTCGGCGGCGTGGATATACCATATGAAAAAGGACTTTTAGGACATTCCGATGCAGACGTCCTTGCCCACGCCATAATGGATTCCATACTTGGTGCATTGGCACTGGGCGATATCGGCAAGCTTTTCCCCGATAATGACCCCGACTATGAGGGTGCAGACAGTATGAAGCTCATGGAAAAAGTCATAAACGTTATGACCGAAAAAGGCTGGAAAATAGGCAATATAGACTCCACCATCTGCGCACAGAAGCCGAAGCTTGCCCCATATATCACCTCCATGCGGGAGCGTATAGCAGAAGCCTGCGGCTGCGATATTTCACAAATATCAGTTAAAGCCACCACTGAAGAAAAACTAGGCTTCACAGGCGAGGAACTAGGCATATCCGCCACAGCGGTCTGCCTGCTTGAAAAAATTTGACACAAAACCAAAAGGACTGCTGTCTTAAACCACAGCAGTCCTTTTTATTGCTATTTTGCCTTATGCGCAACTCCGTCATTGTTAATGTTATATCCGTCAACAGTAGTGTTTATGAGCATCATGCCATAATCATTGAAATAATATCGCTTTCCGCCTATCTTCTTCCAACCTGTCACAACAGTGCCGTTCTTGTTGTTGTAGAACTTCTGCCCACGCCAGCTTACCCAGCCGGACTTTAGATATCCGTCCTCACCGAAGTTGTAATACTTGTCGTCAATGTATACAGGACCTCTCAACGCAACACCATTCTGCAGGAAATATTTCTTTCCTGCAATAGTCGTCCATTCATTCTGCAAAACATGATCGCTGTCAAAATAAAACCCCGTTCCGTCTATTTCTCTCCAGCCTGAAACTGCCTTGCCATCGCCGTCAAAATAATAGGTCTTGTCACCGGCTGTTACCCACTTGTCTTTCTGAGCGCCGTTCTTGTCAATGTAGTAAAGCCCTGAATCGTCACTGAACAGCCCCTTTGAAAGCTTGCCGTCATTGTCAAAATGATACAGCTTGTCTTCAATAGTGTGCCAACCTGTAAGTGCAGCCTCGTCCTCACCAATATAGTAGGTTTCTCCCTTTGAAGTAACAAACTCCGACTTAGCCCAAGAGCCGTCCTCTTTCTTGAACTTCCATTCAGCGTCTATCTTAACGATTCCGTCTGCAAGCACGCCCTCGTTTGAGAAGGTGTATTTTTTGTCCTCTCCCTCCTCAAATTCGCCAACAGCCGCCGCTCCTGTCAGACCAAAATAATATCTCTTTCCGTCAATGGTCTTCCAGCCCGTAGCTTTCTTACCCGTCTCCTCATCGAAGTAGAAGTAATAGCCGTTTATTTTATGAAATCCCGTGCAAAGAGTGTGATCAGAGTAGAAATAATACTGATAGAACACCGCCCCGCCGAACTTTTCATAAACCTTTCTGTCATAAGCATTGAATGTCTTTTCTCCGAATTTGTCCGCAAGCTCCTCAAGCTTTTGGGTCTCTTTTTCGTCAGGCTTCTCGTCCTTTTTGTAATCGTCCTTCTCAAACTTCACAAGCTTTGAAACATTGGATTTGAACTCTTTTATTTTCTTCTTCTCATCATCAGTGTACTGATCCGTATTCGTCCAGCCTGTCGCTGCCACATGGGTCTTTTTATCAAAATAGTAAGTATCTTCGTCAATATCCTCCCAGCCGTCAGCCACAACACCGCCTCTGCCGAAGTAATAAACATTTCCGCCTATCTCGTTCCAGCCGGAGAGGAGGCGATTTTTCTTATCAAAGTAATAATACTTGTCCTTGATCTTGGTAAAGCCCTTGCCTGCCGAGCCGTCGCCCTTGAAATAATACTTCTCAGGCGGTTCTTCATACCAGCCCTTAGTCATTTTACCGTCACCGGCAAAATGATATCTGTTCTTGTCAATTGTTATCCAGCCCTTGACCATTTCACAGCTATCATTGAAATAATAGCTCTCACCGTCTATCTCCGCAAAGCCCTGAGCGCAAGCTCCTGTAGCTTCATCAGAATAATAATACTTCTTTTCAAGCTCCATCCAACCCTTGTGAACAGCACCGCTCTCAGAAAAATAATACTTCTTTCCGTCAATGTCCTGCCAGCCTGTGGCCATATGACCGTCGTCATCATCAAAATAGTATATCTTGCCCTCTATCTCAACAAAGCCCTTAGCCATCTCACCGCTCTTGAGAAAATAATACTGAACATTGTTTATCTTTGCCCAGCCTGTCACACGCTTGCCACTCTCGTCATAGTAATAACCGCCGTCGCTGTCAAAACCCGTGTCAGGGAAGCCGTGATCGTCAAAGTAGTATTCACCGCCGTTTATCTCGCAAAGACCCGTCCTGAAAATGCCAGACTCCTCAGAAAAATAGTATTCCTCTCCCTTTATTTTCAATTTTCCACGCTGAACAACGCCGTCTTTGACATAGTAAGTGTCCCCACGATACTTATGCCAGCCGTCAGCCATAGCGTTTCCCTTGTCGTCAAAAAGATAGCAGGTGTTGTCTATTATCTGATAGCCAAGCGCCTTTTCGCCCGTCTCCTTGACAATATAATAAGTCGAGCCGTCATGGGTGTGCCAGCCCGAAGCATAATAAGCTCCGTAATATAAATACCCACCAAAGCCTGCTCCCATAACAATAGTGCAGGCGGCAGCCGCAGCGATCATTTTTTTCTTATCGCTTTTCAGCACCTCATTATATCTGTTGCAAAAATCATTGCCCTCATTGCTGTTTATACTCATAAAGATCCTTCCCGAATTTACACAGTTCTAGTTAGTACAATTATATCACAACAAAATAATAATTTCAATACCGCCGCCCCAATTTTCACACCCCTCACACATAAAAAGCTGCACAGTCCAAATAACTGTACAGCCCGATCTGTCGCAAAAGTATCAAACCAACTGGCGACCTCAGGTCGCCCCTACATACGAATAACGCATTTACGCAAATTGTAGGGGCGAACATCGTTCGCCCGTTCGCCCCCACAGCATCAAATTTTACCCAACATCATGGCTCACCGAATCAGCCTCAGCGATAAGCCCCATTATCTCCCCTATCATCTCCTGCGGCAGCTCGTATCTTTTAGTTTCGCCGTCCTCATCGGTGAAAGAGAAATTGTGAACTTCCCTGCCGTCAGCGTCTCCCCATGAGTATTGTGAAATATCTATTATGCATATAGAATCATGTGCCTTGCCAGCCTCTACTTTTTCAGTAGAAATGCCGTAAGCGTCTGCACCGCCATATTCCAATCCCTCAATATAAGGATAATCCTCACAAACCGCCTTAGCCTTGTCTATCCACTGGTCTATAAGTTCTATAGTTTCAGGGTTCGATATCTCATTAGGCTCTTGACCATACCAGTGATAAATATAATATGGCTGAACGTCACTTTCCACAGCAGATTCACCGCTCGGATAACTATCTCCCACAGAACCGACCTTCAAGTTGCATATCATGATATCCTGAACATTGCTGTAGTCAACAGGCGACTGTGCCGTGTCATAATATGCCGTATATGTGCCGTCATCGTTGTCCATGATACCAAAAATCGTGTGAACAAAAGCAATGTCGCTGCCGTCCGAACCCGTCAGCTTAACAGGCTCATAGTTCTTGTCCGGGTCATAATCCTTAAACCAAGACTTTCTGTCAGCCTCATCAAATAGTATGACATCAGGGTCAAGTGCCTTTCTCAGCGTGTCAATATCCGCCTTAGAGCTAAAGGTAAAGTTCAGCCCCGATGCGTTAAAGCTGACCTCCTGTATATCCAATTCAAAAGGCTCAACACCGCAGGTGTACCAACTCGTCTTGCCATTTTCGATCGTTGTGCCTGTATACTCACCCTCGCCGTATAAGGTCAGATCAGCGGAATAATTAAGCTCATATTCCTTTTCACCAACACGAAAACTTGTGGCATAAACATCATAATGTGTATCTTCCACATATCGGTCTACCATATTGCCCTTATCATCTGTGTAAAGGAATGAACAGCTCAGAAAAGCAATAGCATGATCGCCATAGTTGTAAGCATTGCCCCACGCCGTATCATACCAATCATCTGAAAAATAATCAGGTGCGTCACGGTATGGCGAGTTAAAATCCACCGTCAGTTCTTTATCATCTGCACCCTCAAGCTCCCCGTTTTTCGGTATAAACACCACCGCCACAGTAGCAAACGGGTCATGATCTATCACGCCGGCCACACGCACATCAAAATGCTCTGTGTCATAAGCATATCCCACCGCCGTGTCAAACACCGTCAGCTGTTCACCGAGGGAACTTATGTCATAGCCCCTGTCGCTGTAAAACCTGCTGAGATAATCGTAATTTTCCTTGTATATCTCCGTCTGCTCCACCTTTGCAATAGCATTTGAACTGTCATCTGCCGCAAGCCCCACGTCATTTGAACTTCCATCCACCGCAGTCCCCACATCACTATCTATTCCCGACCTGAGCATAAAAGCACCGCCGCCAATGCAAAGCACCACAGCCACAGCCACCGCCGCAAAACTTCTCTTCCTGCTGACCCTCGCCGCCTTTACATCTTGTATCTCACTTGTCTTTTCATTAAATACATTCCGTCCTGTTTTCTCTTTCATATCGTCCGCCCCCTTCAAAGCGTCAAAAATGCGTTTCTTTCCAACGTCGGAGCATTTCACAGCACTGAATTTTTCTTTTATGATATTCTCAAATTCTCTGTCAGTCATAGCTGTTCCTCCAATCGCTTTTTAAGCCTCTTTCGTCCTCTGTGAAGATATGAAAATATCGTTGACTCCCTGCACTTTAAAAGCCTCGCTATCTCAGCCCCCGAGTAACCCTCGTAATAGTGAAGATAAATAGCCGTTTTCTCTTTTTCCGGCAGTTTTAAGATCTCCTCCATTATCCCGTCAGCCTTGTCCTCCACCATAACGTTTTCCGCCTCAGATAAGCTGACGTGCCTGCGATAAACACGCCTGAGCATACTTTTGCAAGTGTTCTGTGCCGTCACGATGAGCCAAGCCTTTTCGTGCTCGCCGCTGTTAAAGCCTCCGCCATGTTCCATGTATTTCAAAAACACCTGCTGACAAGCGTCCTCGCTGTCCGCTCCGCAGCCATTCATGTATAAATAGCAAATGCGGTATACCATGTCAAAATACATCTCATAAGCCGCCCCGATATTTTTCTCTTTCATCAAACCACCCCTTGCAAAGTGCCGTCAAAGGGGATAACAGCACTTTTATTTGGTTTCATATATAAAACGCATCACAGCCCCGAAACCTTGCAGCTCTCCCATAATTTTTTCTAAAATCAGACCTAAAGTATACCACATCTCCCCGCCCCAAACAACCCCGCACCCAAAAATTTATCACCCTGCCTAACCCCACCCCCTCCCCTTTGTCTATTCTGACAGATAAATTACTCATTTCTTACATCACATGTAGGTTTGTCAATCATATTGGACACTATTATTAAGAAATTCGATAGGCGAAA